>ENA-ORBV01003039-ORBV01003039.1-microbial-mat-metagenome-genome-assembly--contig:-NODE-3039-length-34343-cov-5.941370_pt1 | contig 34343 bp, 30 predicted proteins | sample MGYA00237777_ERZ505514 | MGnify/ENA primary metagenome ERZ505514 (study PRJEB26160, sample SAMN06269048) | microbial mat metagenome | isolation source: Oligotrophic lake microbial mat | place... | reverse complement strand
GAGGAGAAACGCGTTTCGCGTTCCTCTACGCGGAGGGCGGAAGAGAAACGCGTTTCGCGTTCCTCTACGACGGAGTTCGGAGTAGCGGAACTCGGAACGAGTTTCGTGTTCCACGCGAGCGCGCTGATTCACTCTTGCAAATTGATATCTTTATATCACCGTCCGTACACCCCCATGGACGATTCTAACCATTCGCCTATTTCGAACGATGTCGACCCTCACCCTACATACGCAGGGCGATTGAAGCGCTTGCAGCCGACATCTTACGAAGGCCATGTCTCTGTTCACTGGACGATGTGCGTGGAGGGGCGAGCCACCGGGTGGCTCACCGAGCGACTGCATCTTCGTGTCCGAGAAACATTACTTCATGCGTGCGTGCGGTTTAAGCAAATATGCCCCACGTACTGCCTTCTGCCGGACCATGCTCACTTTCTCTTGTTGGGAGTGGCCGCGGATGCCGATTCGAGAGATGCCGTGCGTCTTTTGCGGCGCGGATGGAATGCAGATCTGCGGCCGGCTGGCCATACGCTTCAGCGCCAAGCGTTCGATCATGTTCTCCGTCCACGCGATCGAATGCAGGGAGCATTTCAGGGAGTCGCGGACTACATTCTGGAGAATCCAGTTCGCGCCGGTTTGGTCGCTGAGCGAAATGATTGGCCTTATGGGGGTTGTCTTTTTCCGGGATATCCTTCGTTAAACCCCGCCGAGGCGAATTTCTGGCCCAGTTTTTGGAGAGCCCATGGGTGTGTGGCCGGCGAATAGGCCTTCGAAAGAAACGAGGAGAGGGGGTGGAGGAGGGGAGGGAGAGAGGAGGGGGAGACAAGAACGCGTTTCGCGTTCCTCTATTCGGAGATCGGAGTAGCGGTCCCGCGACTGCGGGATCGTGCTTCTCTCCGCGGAGGGCGGAGAAGATTCGCGTTCCGTGTTCCTCTACGACGGAGGTCGGAAGGCGGAGGAGAAACGCGTTTCGCGTTCCTCTACGGGGATAGCCGGGTCCTATGATCTAAAACGCGGTTTAGCGATTCACTCCGCCGAGGTACAGGATCTGACCGGTCACAAAATCGCTTTGTGGCGAAAGAAAGAACTCCGCCACGTTAATCACGTCGGCGCTGGTGCCAAAACGTGGGATCGCTTGCCGCGCCAGCAGCGCGCGCATCTTTTCCGCGGGCACATGTTTGATTAAGTCGGTGGGCACGGGCGTAGGACCGATCGCGTTAACGGTCACGCCCGTCGACGCAAGTTCTCGGGCCAGCACTTCGGTGAACGACTCCACCGCCGCCTTGCTTGCAGCGTAGATCGATTCGCCTTCCAAGCGCAACGGTGTCGCGACCGTGGAAAAGTTCAGTATGCGCCCCGATTTCTGCTGCACCATGCTCTTCGCCACTTCTCGACAAAAAAGGAAGGTCCCAAAGAAGTTGGTCGAGAAAATCGCCGACGCGGAGGACAGCGGAGTCAACAGCGCGTGGTTCATCGAGGCGATACCGGCGTTGTTGAGCAAGGCATCGATCTTTCCCTCGCGACGAACCGCCGACCTAACCATGGCGACCACCGCATTCTCGTCCGAAACATTCAGCTCCGAGTGACGATAGGCGGGGTGGTTGAGCGCGGGGGCACCCCGACTGCAGCCATAGACCTTATCTCCACGCTGCAGGAAATGATTGGTCAGCGCGAGGCCGATACCCCGGCTGCTCCCCGTGACGAAGATAATACGCGGATCGCTCATCCCAACAACTCCATCGTATACTCGGTTAAGGAGTCCAGATCGCGAAACGGCGAACGACTCCGACTCATCGCTTGCTCGCTGGCAAGGACCACGTCCCGGCCAAAACGCTCCCCCAAACGATACTCGAGGTCCGCGAGAAGGTTCACCAAACCGAGCGAATCGAGGGCTGCGGCAGGACCGAAAATCGGCGGGTTGATTGCTGCGGTCGGTGGGAGCATGGATCGTATAAGCTCCTTAACCTCGGGCGCGAGAACAGGGACAGGTACAGACATCTCGAGAATCTACTGAAACTCCGAACGCGGTAAACAGTTGTTTTTTCAGCAAAACTACCCGTACGCACGCGGGAAGAGCTCGAATGCGGGCAGTCACCGTTTCTCGACCTCAGAGCTTCTGGGCTCGCTCCTCGAGGGACGAAATTCGGCCATCGTCGCTTCTCCCTTGGCACTAATCCCCTGTCTACGAACAATTTGCACGATCGTTTGGCCAATGATAGAAAGATCGAGAAGGAAGGAGCGACGATCGACGTACCACACATCGAATCGAAGACGAACCTTCCACGTCGTGTCATTCCGCCCCCTGACTTGGGCCAGTCCGGTCAGTCCCGGCCTCACCTCATGCCGTCGAGCTTCTTCGGACGTATAGCGGCTGAGGTACTCAACCAAGAGCGGACGCGGTCCGACCAAGCTCATCTCACCCTTCACAACCGCCCACAATTCAGGAAGCTCATCGAGGCTCGTGGAACGTAACCATTTTCCAAACCGGGTCATTCTCTGCGAATCCGGCAGCAGCTTTCCATTCGCATCCCGCGCATCGGTCATCGTACGGAACTTGATCAATCGGAAGACTCGACCGCCTCTCCCGGGACGCAATTGTGAAAAGAACACCGGACTGCCGAGTCGGAAGCGGACCAAAAGAACCACCACGAGCAGTAGGGGAGCGAGGGCGAGTACGGCAATCAGCGCCACGACGAAGTCGAAGATCCGTTTTGCCCGGGAGGAGGACCGTTTGCGAGACACGGAAGTCGAGATGTCCAAATCGCAACGCCAAGCTCACGGAATCGATCGCGGTGACACCTTCAGCTCAACGCTGGACACCTCCATCCAGTCCCCGGCCACTTGCCGAGAAGCACCGATTCCCACACCAACCCAGACCGCGGTCAAGGGCGGCTCGTCGGCAAGCACCATCAGGCGTTCTGCCTCCGATTCTCCTTTCGGAAGGGTCTGCATGCGATGAATTCCCACGGGCTTGCGACCGGCGTCGAGAAAAGTCAGGAAGAGTCCGGAGTCGTTCCCTGGACTTGTGCGTCCTCTCATCCGGGCCAGGGCCAGGTAGGAATGTCCACGTGTCACGGGATGCCACTGGAAGATCTGCGTGTCCCACGCTCCTTCGACCCGCACTATGGATTTCAACGCAGGCGACGCGCGATTTTGAACTGAAACCTGACTCAACTCGGCGGGGGCCGCTCGTACGATCCACTCCGCCGGCATGGGACCAAATCGGGCAAACAAAAACTTCGGCTCTAACGGTGACTCGGCAGTCTGCGCAAAGTCCGAATTTTTTGAAATGAGCGACCACTCACTCGGACGAGTGGTGCCTAGCGCGAACGCCAAGGTACGCCACATCCCTTCCTCACTGGAACGGGCCCCCGATTCGCGGAGCAGCTCACCCGCTCGGCTCGGATTCTTTACGGACGCCCCCCACAGGAGTCGAGGAACGGGATCGTTCCGAAGGAAGTGATTCAAATCCATGCTTGCCACGGCCGGGTCGGGTCCCGAGCGAGCCTGCTCGTACGCGGCGATGAAGCGATCTCGATGCTCCAGAAATGAGCCGAGCGTCTGGGGCGTGCCGGCGAGTTCGACCAAGGGCCCGCTGCCGGGCCAGGCTTGGGCCAATTCTCGACGGACAGCGTCAAACGCCAGAAACGCCTCCGTCACTGCGAACGCTCTCGCAGTCTGCTTGACCCGAAACTCCACCACCGCATCCCCTGCTGCGAGGAGCGACGCACGGTCAAGAAAGGACCGCAGCCGATCGACGGTTTCTATAGGGAAAAGGAGCGCCTGATCTTCGTGTTGGTAGTACTTGATCCAATACGGGGGTCCGGACTGTTTCATCCACCGCTCTTCCGCGAGTTCGAAGAACTGGCGCATGGGTTGTGCGGACGACCGATAGTAGCCGGTGAAGAACTCCTCGAACAATGCGTCGAACGAGACTTCGGGCTCCCAAAGGAGCCGCGCCATCATCCAAACTTTGAATGCGTCATAGCCCGCGTGCGGACCCACCTCGGCGAAGTATCCACGCGCCCCTCGCTTCCATCCTTCCTGGATCGCATCCGCAAGCGCACGGTGGGGAACCCGCGGCACCAAAAAGCCCTGGCCGTAGCCGTACTCCCAGAGGCCGAAACCACCTGCTCCCGACTTCGCCCAACGCGTCATCAGCTCCAGATCGTCCCGGCGGTAGGCGGCATCGTAGTATTGCGCGCGATCGGTGGTGAGATAAGGGACGACGCGGGAATTGACCTGAAACGGAGGCGGGTTCTCGCACCAGAAATAGGCGAGACAGCCCAACGTGCGCCCGGGGAAGTCAGTCCCGAGCGCCTCCGCGGCGCGGTTCATAAAACCGAAGACCAACGCGGAATAGTCGGGCATTCCCCGAAAGAAGCGCAAGGGCTCCACCCACGCGCGCGTGGCTTCACTCTGGTCGAACCTCACGCTATCGTTGATACCGAGCGAAAAACTCAGGCGCTCCGGATCGTCCTCAAACGCCCGACCGGCCCGGTGGGCCGCCACCTCTGCCAGCGCGGGATCGGCGAGATTCGGTTGCCAATGATAATCGGAATCGTCGACCGGCAAATATCGCTGACCGAACAAATCGGGCTGCCACTGGGGAAACGCCTCCAACAACGGTCGCGGAAACACTCGCGACAAGGCGTGGCCGAACTCGAACCGTCCGCCCAATCCATTGCGCACGCCCCAAACTTCGCCCTCGGTCCCACTCAAGCCGTAGATCTCTCGAGACAGGTATCCCGGTTGACGCTCAACATCTTCATGAGGAAACGTAAGCGACGAGCGACGGGGAATCTCTTCACCCCGGCTATCGGACGAATACCAGTTTACGCCCGCCCACCTTTGCAGCATCCAGCTAACCCCAAAGCGCGTCGCCCGGGGCGTTGCCCCTTCGACGTAAACGCTGCCCTCTCGAAATCGGATGCGAAAGCCGTCGGGACCGATCTCACCCGGCGCGGGACGAAGCATGTCGCGCGCAGGTTGGAGAGAGGGACCCCATCGTCGCGCTCCCTCCGTCAGCCCTACATGAATCCCCACGTCGCCCGGACCCGACTCGGTCATCATTGGCCACGTTCGTCCGGACATCGCTCCCAGCACCCGGGCAAGTTCACGGGCAGCTTCTTCTTCCAGGGGCGCGGGGGCCCGCGGAACAATGATTGGCAGGCTGTCCGCGTTTTCCCGATACACGGTCAAACTGGAACATCCCGCCCCGATAAAACCGAACAAAAGCCCGAAGAGACAATAAAACCGGCCGACCGCCTTCCAAGTCCCCGGTCGACACTTCCTGGGATCAGTTGCCATGGTCAGGAACCGAGGGAGGGCGGTTTTCCGTACGCGAAATTCCCTGTCGTTCCCATCTCCAGATCATGGCTGCAATGCCACCCAACAGGCTGAATGCGAGCGCGCCCAGTAACCACGCCCCCAGCGCTCTCTCGGTCAATACACACCACCCGGCGAATGCGGAAATCAGGCACCAGACCGCATACAAGGAGCTGACCTGCGCATGGGACCAACCGAGGTTGGTGAGGCGTTGGTAAAGGTGAGTGCGATGAGGCTCCCAAACGATCTCCCGCTTTATCGCGCGCCGCATAAACGTGAAAAAACCATCCCCGACAAAGGGCCAGACGGCCAGCAAAGCGAACAAGGGAAGTCGCGCAAGAAATGCGGGGTCCGTGTTGGAGGAACGCAGCGCAACGAGCGGTAGCAGGGCGAACATGAAACCGAGAAAGGCGCTTCCGACATCTCCCATAAAAATCCGCGCTGGCGACCAATTGTAGCGGAGAAAACCTAGACTCCCGCCGGCCAGCAGGGCTCCCAGTACACTCACGCTCCACGAGTCGACGATGCATCCTGCGAGCGTCCAGACCGCACCGGCGACGAGACCTTGGATTCCGGCAATCCCGTCAATTCCATCCATAAAGTTGTACACGTTCATCATCCCCACGAGCCAGACGATCGTCAGCGGAGCGCCCAGCGCTCCGAGGTCAATCGCGCCCACCCAAGGCAGGGAAACGAAACGCAGATGTCCAACCCCGAGCACCACTCCAAGCGCCAGGGCACCCTGGCAGGCGAGCCGAACTCCTGCGCCGAGGGGTTTAAAATCGTCGCGCAGACTCACCGCCGCCAAGATCAGGGCAGCACTTCCGCAAATGAGGAGCGAACGCGCGAGGTTCTCGTGTGGGCCTCCGCGTCCATCCGACGCCAGCCAAAGCAATCCGGCAGCGACCACAATCACGAAACCGATCCCACCGCCTCGGGGGGTGACACGAGTGTGGGAACTCCTTTTGTTGGGACGATCGAGTAACCCGAGCCGCGGTGCCAACCGCACCAGTCCCGCCACGATGAGACTTGTCGCAACGGCCGCGGCCAAACCAATACCCGCGAGTTCCGCAAACCAGTTCGCCGATTCGCTAAGCGGCGTGGACATCGTTTGAAAGGTACCGCCCGAGTGTGAGCAACGCCCAGATCCGCCGAGCCTCCTTTTGTGACCGCGATTCACGCAGCGACTGAAGAAGCGTGGCGGCATTCACCTGGAATCCAACGCGATCGCGGAGGGCCTCCGTCGCCCGCAGCAGATCCTTCTCCATCGGACCAAGCAGCCAGGAGACATAGTCGAGATTGAAACCCCGTTTCGGCAACGCTGCCAAGTGTTGCGCCGAACGAGAGAGAAGTGGCACCAACTGGGTTTTGCGTCCGCCCCGAGAGGCCGTGACGTGTTCGGGCACGCTGAGCACATGCTCCATGTAGCGACGCCCAAGGAACGGCACTCTCAGCTCCTGGTGGTTCGCCATCGTCGCCCAATCGCAGTCCCGCAAAAGTGTGTTCAAGAGGTACCCCCGCACCTCACCGAGCCGAATTTGTTCCTCCAATCCGCGATCGGAAAAGGCTTCGCTGTCGACAAATGGAGGTGCCCATCCCGTTTGGTGGGCATGCGCAGGCCATAGCGCCGCCATTTGGCTGGACGTGAAGAACCGACGCTTTTCCTGAAGGACACGCCAGGACGAAGGCATACTCCCGATCAATTCATGGAGGCGCTCTGCGGCCATTTTCCCATGACGCAGTTGCATCAGGCCGACAGCGGCTCGTGCGATGCTCGGCGCCATTTTACCTCCCTTTCGGAACAAGCGAATCGCCCGGGCCAAGCTCCGCGCATGACCATAGACGCCATGCAATTCATCGGCCCCGGAGCCCGAGAGTACGGCAACGAGCCCATGAGCCCGCGCCGCCCGAGAAACCAAATAGGTGTTGAGTCCGTCCGCCGAAGGAAGGTCCATCGCGGCGAGTCCCCCAAAGACCCATTTGGAAATCTCATCCTCGCTGAGCTGGACGACAATGTGTTCGACCCCCGCGTTTCTGGCCGAACGCAGTGCCAACTCAGCCTCGTTATGCTCAGTCGAGCGTCCCCCCAGCGTAAACGCGACAATCCGATTTTTACCGCCGGCCTCCGCCGCCAGCTCCATCAGCAACGTGGAATCGACGCCACCGGAGAGAAAAACCCCCAGAGGGACATCAGCCACGAGTTGCTCGCGCACCGTCTCGATCAACCGTTCCTGATGTGCCTGCCGCCAAGCGCCTTCATCCGGATTTTCCTGGACCGTAATTCGCTCGGGCAACCAAAAGGGGCTCACGACGAGAGCCGCAGGTATACCCTCGTCCAAACGTATGATGCCAAAATGTCCGGGCGGAAGCGCACGGATTTCACGAAAGAGGGTCTGTGGCTCCTGAAATGAACCAAAGCGCAGAAAGTCGGCGATCGCTCCAGGTTCGATCCGATCGTCGCAAAGCCGTGTGGCCACGATGGCCCTTACCTCTGAAGCGAAGACGAGTCCATCGTCGCGGGTGCGGGCGAAATACAACGGCTTGATCCCGACATGATCGCGTGCCAGCACGACACGGCGTCGCAGGGGATCGTAGATCGCGACCGCAAACATTCCGTCCAGTTTCCCAAAAACGTCCGTTCCCCACGCCGCAAATCCCGCCAGGAGGACTTCGGTATCGCCGGTGCTGCGAAACTCATGCCCGAGGACCTGCAGTTCCTGGCGCAAGGCGACGTAGTTGTAAATCTCGCCGTTGAAGACGAGCACGAGCTGTTCCTCGTTCGCGCCCTGGGTCGAAGAGGTTCGCAGATTCGAACGATCGTGGGATACCCACCGCACCATCGGTTGTGCCGCGGCGTCGGAAAGGTCGAGGATCTTAAGCCGCGTATGCACAAGGTGGAGACGGACGTCGTCGTCAAAACCCTTGCTCCACGAACCCGAGGCGTCTGGTCCCCGGTGACGCAGGCTCGCGAGCATGCCCGTGTGTTCGAACCGCGCACGACCGATGTATCCTCCAATTCCGCACATAGGCTCAGGTGACTTCGATGACCGCCGGCTTGCCCAGGTCGCCCACCGCTTCCAAGAAGTTTCGCTCCGGCTTCCATCCCAGTTCGGTGGTGATTCGTTCGCTACAAAACCAGGCCGGACCCACCAGTTTTCCCAGGACGGCCGAGTCGATCGGGAACCTGCGGCCACGCATCCGACCGACCGTGTCGCCGGCCCGTGCCGCCGCCCGGAGCGCGACCATGGGAACGGCCCACCGCGCCGACCGGAGTCCTTGCGCACTGCGCATTGAGTTGAGCATTCCCCGCGCAGAAAGCGGTTTTCCGTCCGTAAGATGGTAGATTCGCCCGTGGGCTCGACTCATCTCCCCTGCGCGAATGAGCGCGGCACAAAGGTCATCGCGATGAACAATCGATCTCAGACGATGGGTTTCCGGCAAAAGCGGAAAGCGCCCTCGGCCCACTGCCGCCCACATCCGGGCGAGATTACCTTTTACCCCCGGTCCATAAACCAGACTTGGCCTGATGACCACCCGATGCGCCAGCGCCGAGGAACCCAGAACGACGGTTTCCGCCGCGAGTTTGGTGACTCCATACGGAGTGTCCGGAATCGGTTCGTCAGCCTCGTGGAGCGGTCGATCCGACCTCTGCTGGTTCTCGCCGAAGACCTTGACCGAACTCACGTAGACGATTCCGCCTGCGCCCGCCTCGACCGCGGCGCGCACCACCTGTCGGGTACCTTCGAGGTTGATTCGTTCGTAGTCCGCACCGTCGGAGGATACCTCCGCCACTGCGTGGGCCTTCGCCGCGAGGTGAAAAACCAGGTCGATCCCATGTGGTAGATCCAACCGCTCTCCCGTTGCACCGAGGTCAAAACTCAAGTGGGAGGAAGGCCGCTTTGCAGAGGCGCCTTGGTTGCCTCGTGACAGACCCACAACGGACCAGCCCCTCGACTGCAGAGCCTCACAAAGCGCGGAACCGAGAAAGCCCGTCGAGCCTGTGACCAAGGCGGTCTTCATGCTTGGATTCCCCACGACGCTTCCACTTCGTTTGCCCAGGTTTGACGCAGGCGGGGGCCGTTGATGCCTGCAGCCAGGAGGCGGCCGCCCGCTCCGCCCTTGGAACGAAGCAGGGCGCGTCCTGCCGGCTCCACCAAATCGGTCAACAGTTTCACAACCCGATCGACGTCGCCATGCGCCACATGCCATCCGCAGTTTTCCTGGAGAAAGAGATCCGTGACATGACACTCTTGCGGACCCACCAGCAACACCGGTCGATGGACCGCCAAAGCGCCATAGAACTTGCAGGGATGCACGCAGCCCACCATCGCATCGCCCATGGAAATGACGTGAAGATCCGCCGCAGAAAGTGAGTAACGCAGCATCTCCGTCGACTGGTACGGCAGAAGAAGTACCCGCCCGAGTTTCTCCGCCGCAACGGCGGTTGCAATTTCCCGTTTGGCGAAACCGCCTCCGATGAAGACAAAGCGGAACCGGTCATCGTCGCGCAGCCTGCGAGCCGCATTCAAGATCGTATCGAGTGGATGAACGAGGCTGTGATTTCCGCTATACATCACCACAAAGCGACCCGTCATGCCGTGAGCCGCACGGAAATTGTTATCCTCGTGATTCACCGGGGATAGATACTGGTCGAGCGGCCAGGGCGGAATGATCCTGATCCGGTTTACTTTCCCGGTCTTGGCTCGAAGTCGAGCCTCCATGAATCTGTCCAGGACCACCGCCGTGGATGCCCTCGAGAGGACCCGACGGTTCAACCAGTCAAAAAGACGCACCGAAAGAGACCCGGACTTGGCCCGACCGCTGGCAACAGCCTGATCGGGATTGATGTCCATCACCCAATAGGCAAACGGTACACGCCGCAGAATGGCGATCGGCAGCGCCACGCCGCTGGCCATGGGGGGCGATGTACTTACGAGAATCGCACCGAGATGCCGGACCGCCAGGCCGCGCCAAAACGCCTGCATCAAGAAACTCAACATTCCCACCAAACGCAGGCCGATCGCACGTTTTCCCAGAGAAGACCAAGGCAGGCGACGAACTTCCACCCCACGAAGCGTTTCTCTCCTCGGGAAACGAACCGAGGGGTCGTCATACCCGCGATTCGCAGTCAGCACGACGACGCGCCATCCGCGACGCGCCAACTCTTCGCAGACATCGCCCAAGTACTGTCCCACTGCGGCCGGATCCGGAGGATAAACCTGCGAGATCAGCAAGAGCGTAGAGCGAGCTCGACGGAGATCGGCATTCATCGTGTTCACGTCTTGGCGAGGATGTTCCTATAAGCGACTTCCATCGCCGCCGCAACGGCATCCACCTGGTAGCGTGCCTCAAGAAGTCGGCGGCGGCGATCGACGCTCTCCCGAACCAAAGGCGGCTGAATCAGAGCTCGATTCATCTCGTTGGTCCAAGGACCCACCGCGCGCTCCAACACGGCCACGCCCTCCAAACTCTTCACCTCGTCAGAACATCCTACGCCCGGCGACACGGCCAGCCTTGTCCCGCAAGCGAGGGCCTCGATGGCTACATTGCCAAAGTTTTCGTTTCGGCTGGGAAAGAGAAAGAGCCCGGCGGCGGAATAAACCGCGGCCAGCTCCTTCGTGTCCAATGAGCCCGTGAAATGAAGACGGTCGACGAGGCCGGAGTCTCTGGCCGCGTTCGCCAAAAACTGCCCGGTTCCGTCCTCATCCGGACCGGCAAACACGAGCCGCCAGCGGACGTCACGAGGAAGCGCGGCTGCCGCGTGCATCAAAAGCTCCAGCCCCTTCTTGTGGTGCAAACGCCCTGAATTGAGGAAAACGAATTCGTCGTCGCCCAGGCCGTGGCGCCTTCTCCAACGCAGGGCCCCTTCGGGATCAGGCCGCCAGGATGCTAGATCGACGCTGTTAGGAACGATCACGTTCGGGGGCCGAAGTCCGAGACGCGCACACTCCGTTCGCTCCGCCTTCGCGGTATAGTGGATTACCGCAGCGCCGTTCAGATTAGTACGTTCAAACAACCACCAGTATACCGCCTTTTTAAGGAACTTCTGGCTGAATGAGTAGTGGCTGAGCGCACCGCGGGGAGATATTACATAGCGGATTCCGGCTGACCGCGCGACACGGCATGCGGCTATACTCGTTGGCTGCCAGACACCCGTGACGTGAACCAGATCGAACTCTTGGATACGCGCTCTGGCAGCGGATTCCATCGAGACGGATCGAATTCCAGGCCCTCGTGAAAGGGGAAAGTAGTGCACGGTCACGCCGTTTCTGCTCACAGGCGCGCCATCGGGAAGATCCGTTCGATCTGCCAATCCGAGTTTCGTGGTGAAAACAAAAACCGTGTGGCCGCGTGACGCCAAGCCTTCACACAGGTTTGACGTGCTGCGGGGCGGTCCTCCGAGCGACCATGCGGGCGCATAGCCCGCGGTATAGTGCAGAATTCTCAGCGGCTTAGACATGGCTCAAGGCCCGTGGGCGCTCGACCCGGAGGAAACTCCCTTCTCAAGATCGATCTGGAGCGCATCCCCCAGTCGCCGAACAAAGGCCTCCTGCGAGTAATTCCGCAAGTACCGGAGACGGGCCCCACCGGACAATCGAGAGTAGACGGCCGAATTTCGGGACAGCACTCGCAAACTTTCCACCAATTGGTGGGTGTCGCGAGGTCGAACGACGAATCCTACCTCGTCGTTGATCACCACCTCGGGAGCTGCGCCAGCCTGCACGGCAATACAAGGCACTCCATATGCCATCGCCTCGGCATACACCAAACCGAAGCCTTCGCCCTCGGAGGGGAGTACGAAAACGTCGGCCTCCGCGTAGCGCCGCGCCAATTCTTCATCGGAAATACGCCCGTGAAACCTGACATACGTTGCCGCCCCATTAGCCCGCACCCATGACTCAAGGTCGGCTCGCGCATTACCGTCGCCGACTAAATCGAGACGAGCCCCCACTCCTTCGTCGCGCAACGCTCCTACGGCCGTGACGATCGACTTGAATCCCTTGTATAGATCGGTCGGATCGCGAAACGCTTCGTAGTATTCGGCTTTCGCCATGCGCCCGACGGTCAAGACCGCTAATGTAGACTTTTCCTGTGAAGTCCTTAGGCGGCGTTCCAGATCGGAGCCCCGGAGACCGCTGGACGGAACGCCCAGAGGAACAACGGTTGCCGGGATGGTCCTTGCCCAGGGATTGTGGGACAGGAAGCGTCGCAGGGTATAGTGAGAGTTGGTCAGAATGCGTTGCGCGCGAGCGATTCCCCAGCGCGACCGACCGTGAAACGGTTTCCATGCTTCGACACCATGGACAAACACCTGATAGGGACGTTTTTTCCTGAAGGCCAGGATCCGCGCCACGGGAGAAAGGCCAAGGTGGGTGCATACGAGGGGAATCTGCAGGAAACCCTTCTCCGATGAATGACCCGAATCCCCTAACCCATCTCGATCGAATAGCGCCGCTGCCAACATCCTGACATAGCGTTGATCGAAACACCTGCCCTCGTCCGGCCGACATGCATCGGGAGGATCGTTGGCCGCCAGTACGAACGGAGGACGTCCGGTCAGTCCGGTCATCGCCTCACCGATCGCTCCAGAAACCCGCCCTATCCCGTCGAAGCGCGGATTGAAGTAGCCCGGACAAATCAAGAGAGATCGAGTCACGCGAATTCGGAGAGAAATGTTCGCCAGCGCGCTGCGGTGGCGGCGCGACTGAACACCGTTCGTGCCGCCTGCCCCGCTGCCTCTGCACGCTGGTCGCGCTCGGCCGGCAAGGCGATCAGGCGCCGGATCAATGCGGCAATCTCCGCTCCGACGACCGCGCGGTCTCGCGTTGACACCGACGCGGGCGAGACGGCGTTTTCGATCACCCAACCCGCGCCCTGCAAGGTTACCACTGCCGCAAGATCGCTCGTTCGTGGGCAGATCGCGATGACCGGTAACGAAGCCGCTAAGAGTGCATAGGTTTTGCTGGGGAGACAAACGCGCGCTCCCGCCGGCAAGAGACTGACCAAGCCCACCCCCGCGCCACGAACGTGTTTCCTCCAGGCCGAAGGGGGCATGATGGAATCGACAACGACACCCGGTTTACCTCGCAAGCGGTCAATCACCTGCGCCCGAGCGCCGCCCACCCTGAAGTCGAAGCGAACTCGCCCCTCATCACGCTCATCTTCGAGCGCTTCAACCGCCGCTACAATCGATTCTGCATCGTGCATGGTCCCCAATTGTCCACCGTAGTGAACGACCAAACAGCCCTCGCAGCCCGGACTTGGTTCGCCAAAGAGGGCTTCATCCGCAGTCACTTCGATGACCGCAGAGTGTGGCGTTTGGCCAAGTCTCCTCTCGGTCTGTCGTCGAAGCGCTTGGCCCAGATACACGGCACCAGCGCACCGCCGATGCGCATATCCGAGGCATGCCGAAATACTACGCGAAAGAAACCCGCCCGGACGCAGAATTCCCGCCGCTTCAAGTGCGTCCGGATACAAGTCGAAAACGTGATGAACCACACGAACTCCGAACCAAGGTCCCAAAGCGGCCGCGACCACCGGAGCGGTAAACGGATTTGTCGTCACGATGTAGAGCGATCCGCGGCGGGCGAACACGATCGATAGGGCCAGTCGGCAGGGATGAACAATCCAGGTTAACAGTCGTAGCCGGATCCGCTGCCGGCGATTTCCGCGGGACAATCTTCTGTAATCCGCTTCCTCGACCGTGGTGAAAGCGCACGCATCCGGACCGATGCTCGCTAGAATCGCCTGCACCAGGTCCGAGTTGACACTGCTCGAGACGAAAACTCCGAATCGACTCACGCGGGTAGACGTGTGACAAACCATGGCCCGAGTGCGATCGCATCCATCTTGGTCCGCAGGAAACAACTGAGCGCTTGTTCCGGGGTGTGCACGATCGGCTCGTTTTCGTTCAGCGACGTATTCAAAAGGAGCGGAATGCCCGTCCTCCGACGAAACGCCTCAATCAACTCCCAGTAGAGCGGGTTGGTCCGGCGGCTCACACTTTGGAGCCTTCCGGTACCATCCACATGGGTAACGGCAGGGATCGTTCCGCGCTTTTCCGGAATGATTTTGAACACCTTTTCCATGAAGGGCGCGGGTTCGTCGATTTCGAAGAACTCGGAAACGTGTTCCTCGAGGATGCTGGGGGCAAACGGGCGGAACTTCTCGCGGATCTTGATCTTGAGGTTGATGATATCACGCATGTCCGCTCGGCGCGGATCCGCCAACAACGATCGATTTCCGAGCGCCCGTGCCCCGAATTCCATCCTACCCTGGTACCATCCGATCACTTCGCCGCGACAGAGTGCATCGACCGCACGCTCGATGAGACCAGCACGGTCCAGTTTTTCCGCTCGCACCCGCGCGGCCTCGGCCTTCAAGGCGGCGGCGATTCCGTCTTCCGAAGGTTCCGGTCCCCAGTAGGCATGCTCCAACTCGAAACCGCGCGGTTTCCCCAGAGTCCGATGCCAGACGTACAGCGCCGAACCGAATGAGCCACCATTGTCGGCGGCGCCGGCGGGAATATATGCGTTTTTGAAGGGTGTCTCCGTCGTCACTTTTCCATTGGCCACGGAATTCATGGCAACACCCCCGACGATGACCACATTATCCGATGGGCACTTCTTATGCAGCACATGCAGAAGATGGAAAACGATTTCTTCGGTGACAGCCTGCAGAGAGGCAGCCAAGTCGTGATGATGTTCGGTCAATTTCGCTCGTGGCTCGCGAGTCGGACCCAATAACTCCTCTAATTTTGGACTATAGAACGGGGCAACCGTAGGGGAGCCTCCATCCCACCCCAAACGGATGCCCTCACGCTGATGCTTGAAGTTACCGAGTACCAATTCAAAACCCGAAGCAGTAGGACGAATGACCTTTCTCAGAAGATCGAGGTGGCGCGGTCGACCGTAGGGAGCGAGACCCATTACTTTATACTCGTCGCCGTAGAACGGAAAACCGAGCAGCATGGTGACCGCACTGTAGAGAAGCCCAATGGAGTGAGGATAGTAGACCTTATTGTACACCGTCCAATTGTTCCCGCGCCCACCGGCCAACATCGAGCTGACAAAATCGCCCATGCCGTCGATTGAGAGGATGGCAGATTCCTCGAAGGGCGAGACGGGGAACCCGCTGGCGACATGGGCCTGATGGTGCTCGACGGCGTGTATCCTCGCGCGAATAGACGTTTCGGGTGCGCCCGTCGCGCTCGCGAGCAGTTCCTTGATCGAAGCCTGCTTGCCCGATCGTTTCACCCGCTGCCAAATGTAGGAGCGTGCCTCGAGCGCTCGGCGGAGCGCGAAGCCCGCCTTCACCTGCCAGTTGGCGCGCGGATTGAAGGATACGGCCACATGATCGAGGTCCTTCACGGTGAGCCCGGCCGTCGCAAGACAGTACCGGATCGATTCAGCCGGAAATCCGGCCCAATGTTTGACGCGGTTGAAGCGTTCTTCCTCCACCGCGGCGACGATGCGCCCATCGACCACGACCGCTGCAGCCGAGTCGCCATGAAAGGCATTTATTCCAAGGATGTTCATGAAAGTGTGAGAAACAGATTGGTGTGTTTTTCGAAGGTTTCCGGAAATCTAAGTTGCGTTCATGCGCGTCTCGCCGGTGGGCTTCGAGTCCGCCGAGTGACGTTCACACCAGGGAGGAGTCGGGACTTGTTTTCAGTCACCGCAGACCGAAGAGAGACAGGAGTCCTAGAGCAGGAATCGCAAAAGCCCGAATTGATATACCAAGACCCAGTTCGAGAACTCTCAAGTGGCCGGAGAATCCTTGAGCCCGGTACGCTGAATCGACTTCCGGAGTCCGCTTCGTGCGGGTGAAACCACCGCACCCGCCGTATGAAAGACCTTCACAAACAAACCACTGAACTCCAGGCTCAAACCGAGAATGTAGGCTGCAATCGCACTCGTGCCGATTTCCAACGCCATCGCCGCCGCCCGGCGGCCGCCGGAAGAGAGGGTAAGCAACACAATCGAGATCACCACCACGGTACGTAACTTGATGCCTGGACGGCAGAGCGCCAATTCCAGCTTTCCGATGATGAGGCCAAAGAAGAACAGGCCAATCACCACGCCGATCCAGCCAAAATTGGCATAGAGCTCGAAGGTGATGTTGGTGTCCACGCTGATGGAGTCATTGGAAAGTACTAGTCCCGTGTAGCGATTGATGAACTCGCTGTCGCCCAGCGAAATGGTCTTGTCCTTCCACACTAGTCGCGGAATGAGCGCGAGGAGCGGGTCGACAAAAAGACTTTTCCCATAGGAGTAACCCCCGGTCGACTCCAGATATCCGACCTGGATCGCGTTGTAACTGGAAAGATCGATGCGGGTCAGCGCAGCGACCTGCAATACTTCAGGTTTGACGACCGAATCGCTCGCCGCGTTGGCAAATGCGCTGTAGAACTCCACGGCACGTCCGACCTCTCCGCCTTCGCGAAGACCACCTTCACGAATCAAACTGCGGGTGGAAAACCAAACGCTGGCAAGCAGGAAGAAACAATAGACGACACAACACATCGCAACTGCGCGTACCACCGTCACCTTTCGCCAGAAGAGAAAAAGGATCGAGGGGTGAAGCATGAACAAACCGATCATTCCGGCAAAGCCGGTGATAACGACGTTGAAGAGCGCGACCGGGATGAAGATCCCCGCTGCAAGCGCCAATCGAGCGTAGTCCCCACGCTGCAATGTCCAAACGATCGCGGCAATGAAGGCGAGCTGCACCAAGCCGGACAGCCGAAACAGAATCGAGCTGACGGTGGGAATGAAGGGGAGGAACCGCGCAAAAAGCAGAATGCAGACTCCAACGGCAAGAAAGGCATAGACGAGCTTGCCCTCGCGGACGAACGGATTCACCAAGACAACCCCCTTCCGAAGCGGTCGCCATGCCCACCATAGTCCGGCCGCATAGGCAAAGAGGCCGGCGATGGTATAGAGATAGACGACGATGTGGTCGGGCGTCATGTGCGAATCGTCGAGAAAGAAGATATTCGTGATGAAAAGGCCCGACAGATTCGTGAGAAAGAATGACATCACCGCCATCATGCTGAACCCCAGCAGCACTCCCCGGTGCCAGTGCACAAGGGCCGCAAAGGTGCCGAACAAAACAAAACAAAGGCCGAAGCAAATCGGGCTCCAAAGAGTCGGATCAAACATGGGTCAAACTCCGATGGACTGAAACCCGAACAAACATGGTCATCGCTATGGGCTACTACTTCCCTGCGACCTCGGCAATCACTGCTTCAAACCGTCGTACCTGCGCTTGGAGCTCGAAATCCCTGACGACACGCGATCGCCCCGCCTGGCCCATGGCGGCGCGCATCTCTGCATCGCGCGCCAGATCGTCGATCCGGGCCGCCAGCTCGATCGGAGCCTGTTTTTCCACCAAAAACCCGGTCACACCGTCCACGACAATCTCCACCGCTCCACCGCTGCGCGTCGCCACGACCGGCACGGCACGCTCCATCGCCTCCGCCACCACCAAACCAAACCCTTCATCGTGACGGGATGCCATGACGAAGACGTCGATCCCCTCAAAAAAGAACTTCGAACTTTCGAGCCAGCCAGGGAAACCAAACCGGTGCCGAAGTCCCTTGGCTTCGATAAGCTCCAGCAGCCTTGGGTACAGCGGCTCCAATGCCTTGCCGCCTATGACAAAGCGTAGGGTTATACATTGTTTCGCCGCAAGAAATGCCGCCTCGACAAAGTCCTCATGTCCCTTCGTGGCGGTCATTTGTCCGGTCAGGCCCACTATGACACTCTCCGCGGGCCAGCCGAACTGCCGCACAAATCGATCCTTTCGTAACCGCGGCAGCGCCAAACTCTCAACCTTGACGCCATTGTGAACCACGGGGTCTTCCGGCTGAACCCTCCCCAGGAGTGCGGTCCGATCCCGGACGCTCTGAGAAATGAAGATAAAGCGTCGCACCGCCAATCGCCAGACCGAGAAACTCGCCTTCTGGAAGGGGATGGCCGGGCTGGGGTCGTGCATGTGGCAGATCACCTTCTGTCGGAAAAAAAGCAGCAAGGGCCAGAGCAGGATGATTTCGTGATGGTTCGCCAAGTAGATCACATCCGGCCGAAACCGTCGGTAAATGCGCAAAAAGTCCCAGTATCCAAGCGGCAGTTTGACCAGACAATGCAGAGTCATCTTGACATTCCGCGGGTCGAGCCGGCGGGAAAACATCCCGAACCACGTCTCCGCGTGCGGCAACCCGAGGGCGTCGAGCCGGCGTGGAAACTCGCCATCGTTCCACGCCGTGTTCAGGAAGAAAGGCCGCACCCAGGATGACCGATGGCCAAAAAACTCCAGCGTGAGGTTCTGCAGACCGAAGCAAAACGAACTCGGCACGATCGCGAGAATGCGGAGTTCGCGATCGACCGATTTCGTCGTTGCAATCGCGGTATCTACAAGGGCGGGTGCAGAATTCATTCGAGGAGAGGCGACGACCAGGACCCATCGCGTATGTTCTGGGGAAGCTCGGCCGTAGGCACGTAGTCCGTCGGATATGCGATCACCCGCTTTTGATACTCCACCGTATTCGAATCGCGGTGGCTGGATTTTGCCACTTTGTCGACGAGACGCTCACGGTCGCCCAGCCAACAACCATGGTGGAAGAATCCGACCTCCCACGGACAGATCTCGAAGCCGAAGCATCTGGCGGAGAAATCGGGCAACCGGAGCACGCGCAGAAGCTTTGCGAGCCGTGACTCGTTCCAACTGACCGTGCGTCGACACTCAAAGTGTACGCCCGGTCGGATAAAACCGAAATGGCAGAAGGGCATCACACTCGCCGGCACGCGCCGGTTCCATGTGGAAAGATAGTTCAATCCGTGCACGCGCAGGCCGCGGGGTTGCCGCTGTTGCAGGTGGGCAAGAATCGCGGGGATCGTCGCCACATCGTAAAACTCGTCGGCATCCACAATCCAAAAATAGTCGGGCACGGTGTGAAACTCCTGTATCCGCTCGATCGTAGACCCATGGCTCATGACCCCGCGGTGAGGCCGGGCGACAAGGCCGGCCATCTCGGCATTTCGCGCCGCCGCCTCGTCCGGAAACCGGCGCACCACAAAGTGAATCTTGCCCTCCGGGTCGGGATGGCTGAGCACCAGACCCGCGGTTCCGTCAGGTAGCACTGGCCGACCATACCAGTCGCGGTCGTATTGGGAGACCACACTGATGCCGCTGCAGAACGGGTAAAGCGTTCGCAACTGATTCCGAATGAAACGTTCTTCATTCAAAGCGAGGACGATGGCGTGGATTCGAAGCTTCACGGCTGCCGGGCGAGGCGACGCTTTTTTGCAAGGACGGTTCGACTCAGGTAAAACGGAAGATGCCGGAGGATCGCCCGGAGTGAGTACCCTTTCGGATCGCTCCGCCGGCGGTAGAGCTCGGGGTGGATGGGTGTAGAGATGAACTCGGTGGGAAACGGCAACGGAATCTGCGAAAACACGAGTGCATTCTGGGCGTAATAGTACGGAACCTCGGGGTGATTCCAGATCGCCGGTCGCAACGCATCATACGCCGTGAAGCCCCTCGCTCGAAAACGTTCGATCCAGTAGTCCTGCAGTTGCTCGTTGACATGTTCGAATCCACCCTGGCCCGGAATGGCGGCGGAAAACAGGATCAGACCACCATGCGCCACAAGTGAGTCCAAGAGGACGTCAGCCGATCCTGCCGGCAGGTGCTCCGCCACTTCGAGACACATCACAAGATCGAACGTGCGCCCCAGGCGAAAGGGAGTGGTGAGATCGTGCGAACGGAATTGTTCCGGTGAAATGACCAGGTTCTTCCTTGGAACCCACGGTCCGTCGATTCCGAATACATCCGATACGCCCTGTGCCTGATACTCACGAATCCAAAGCCCCACGCCGCATCCAACGTCCAGCAGGCTGCCGAAGGCCAGTCGGGAGCGAAGCAGCCGGACGACGACCCGGGCGGCCGCCGTCGCGGGATGATGTGCGACGTCCAAATAGCCATAACCATCGGCCGACTGACGGCTGACCACCAAGGATGCATCGCTCATAAGGAAAGTCTCCTGTGCACGTCACGGGCTAGCGCCCGGGAACAAATTTGGATGTTCGGGTGGGTGTTTCCGTCCGACTCGAAATCTCCGCCAACGTCGTGATGGTCGCTGCGAAGTCGTGTCGACTCACAACAGCGGCGAGATTTCCACCCGCCCGTCCGTCTCCATGGAACGCACCGATCGCGCTCGCGAGGGCCCCGATGTCCCCCAAAGGGTAGCGACGCGCTGGGTCGACCGGAACCACGAGATCCTCTCCACAACCCACCGCATCGCTCACGATGCAGGGCAGCGTGCTTGCCATTGCCTCATTGACCACAAGGCCCCACGTCTCGCCATGATCGCTCGGAAGAACCAGCACGTCCGCCGCGACATAGGCGCGGCTAATTTCTGTCTGATTGAGAAACCCGGCGAAACTGGCGCGCGGGCGAGCTTCGTCCGGCGAGGACGGCAAAGGCCCCGTCGGGTTCTCCGCATCGAAGGCCGCCGCGGTCGCCGCCCGGAGTTCGCCACCAAGTTCGCCACTGCCGACAAAAAGCAAATGGATCGGCGACGACGTGCGATCGTCCGCCAGCAGTTTCGCCGCCGCGACCACATCCAGCGGTCGTTTTTTGGAAATGAATTTACCGCAAAAAAGCACGCAGCAGGCCTCGTCCGCGATACCCCACCGACGTCTGATCTCCGACCTCTGACTTCTCAGCGCCTCCGCCTGTGCTGCAAACCGTGCGTTGTCGACGCAGTAGGGAGCAGGGAAGAGCCTTTGCTCCGCAACCCCGTGGTTCCGATAAAAGCGTCGATTCGCCGAACCGATGAAGAGGAATCGGTCAACTTGTGAGAACAGTCGACGCAGTCGGATCCGCTTCAACCAGCCCTTCAACAAACCCCCGGATGGCGCAAGATCGTTGGTCTCACCCCGTAGCCAAACCTCCACTCCCGCCTGTCGCGCCTGGGATGCCGCCTGCCAGTAGGCGTACTTTTGCCAACCCTGAATCCAAAGCGCCGTCACCCCACGCTCGCGTAACAGCGGACCGAGCGCTCCCGTCAGGCGGATGCCAAAAAAGTCGGAGGGATGCAGCGACCACTTTTCATTGATCGACAAAAATCGGTGCGGATAGCCCTCGAGGCTCCCCTGCCCCAAATCCCACGCAAACGCCCGTCCAAACTCGGGGTCGTGCGTCGCCCGGATCGCATGGTCGCACAAGTACCAAACCTCGAAGCGAACCCGCCCATCGCGTGCCAAAGCCTGCCAGAGCGGCACTTGGTACTGAATCGGATGCGTGGTGAGGATGACGAGCATGGTCCCATGATTATCGAAGGGGCAGATTTCCGCTTCCAAGTTCAGCTTCCACCGGCTTTTGCACAATCAAGAGCAGCTCCGAGTCTTCGAACCTTGCGGGCAGGCCTTCGATCAATAACGACGTTATCTCGGCGGCTTCCGCACGAGAGCACTGTATGCCCCCTCCCCAAAAGCATTTTCGGAAGGATACCCCAATATCGGCGAGACTTCTCATGATGAAAAGTCCTGCATCGTTGCGATGCTAACATCTTCTTCATTCGACCGAACGCTGCGTAGGAAGTGTAGCCAGCGCTGGCCGTACTTAGCCCAACTGAGGCTATCGCGGGAGGCGATACACCGTTCACGCATCAGCCGTCGTCGCTCCGCGTCATCAGATAATGTCCGCAAGGCGTCCACCAATTCGGCTCTCTCGCCAGGTTCCAGAATCATTCCAGTTTCCCCTGGCGAAACAATTTCACCCGCACCACTCGCGGTGGTTCCAATGACCGGCAGTCCGGCTGCCAATGCTTCGATCTGCACTTGGGCAAGACCTTCAAAAAAACTGGGACACACAAACACGTGCGCCCGACGCATGGTCTCTGCCATCGAGACACGGGACAAAGCACCCAACCACCGTACGCCTTCGACGGATTTTGCGGACAGCGGCACACGTCCGCCGCCCGCAAGCCATAGTTCCGCCCGGCCGGTCAGTTTCGCTTCTCGCCATGCCTGCAACAGCACGGGCACACCCTTGCGAGCGGTCAGGGTCCCCGCGAAAAGGAAGACGACCTTGCCGGGTGAGGGTGACGGCGGTGGAGCGAACAACTGCAGGTCGGTTCCAAATGGGATGATGTGGACCTTGCCATTGTTCACGCCGTTTTCCGCCAAGGTCCGTTTGACGAAATTACTGGGCGCTACAATGGCCGAGGCGAACTCATGCTCGGTCCGCTCGCGGTCCAGATGGGCCTGTGACTTATGCGGTACGGTCTCAGCCCACTCCGGGAATCGGACGCGCAGCTCAGAATAGATGCGCTCTTTTGTACGTGGATGTCCGATACTCTGATCGAGGACGAACGGCCGGTTAAGGGCAATCGTTCGAGCAGCGAGTAACCAAGACGAGGTATCGAAACCGATGGTGTGCGTGGCCTCTTCGATCCAGCGGTCGGGAATCGCGCGCTGAAAGGCCTCGTTTCTCTCCGCAAAGACGGTTTCGGCGGCTTCGCCCCGCCGAAGGCGGCGCAACGCCGCCCATTCCAGCCGGGGGAAAGCCTTCAACCGCGCCGCCGGCACGCCCCGCACCCGCCGGTTGGCCCAGCGGCGGCGCAACACGGCGGGCATTAGTTTGTCCACCGCGCCAAGGAAACCGTCGTCGGGAACCGCAATGCCGGAGACGAAGCGGCTGAGAGCAGCGTGCCGGTACAACTCCGCCGCGAGGCGCGGCGCATATTGCGTGCCGGGATGGGCCACCAAAGCCGCTATGTCATTAAACTGTTTCACAAAGTCGCTTCGCCAACCATTTTGATCTTCTCGGGGTAAATACTCTGACATCTCCGTTTGACCCACAGATCGCGGATCGCAGCAGCCGGTAGCGGATGACGATGACTCCTGAATTTCCAGAGAGTCGGCAACACTCCGCAAAGTCCAGCGGGCACCCCTCGCCAGCGGCCCCGGCGAATCCGATCCACGGCACAATTCCCGATTTGCAGCATTCCTCTGGGCCAGAGCGCCAACGGATAGCGCAGCCAAGCGATCAATGCCACGTTCTGAATCGCTGCGGCCGTGACTTGGATATCCTCATGATGACGCAGCGCGGTATTATGAAATACCCGTAGCTCGCCCCAACGAACCATTTTCCAACCAAAAGCATGTAATTGCAGCGCTACATCCACTTCTTCCGCGTTATACGCCCAAGGCCGGTCGACGTAACCCGAGATTTTTTCATAAGCCGACTTTCGCATCGCAAACCCGCACCCGGCAAACGCGACAACTGATTCAAGAACCTCAGACCGCACGGACACTTTCTCCCAAGGATGAATATTGACCGCCGAGATCAAACCGATGCCGGAATCCGCCTCAAACAAGCGGACCAACGCCGAGAAATAATCCGAGTCCATCGGCCAGGAATCATCGTCAAATGACGCGAAATACGGCTGGGTGGCGGCCCGAAGACACCGATCTCTACCGCCTCCGGGACCAATCCGAGTCGCGCTAGAAAGCCATCTAACTTCCGGAAATCGTTTGATCAAATCCCGCTCTAGGAGACCGTCGGAACCATCAACGTGCACGATGATCTCAGCAGGATTCGGGGTGCAAGCGCGCAACCGGCTTATCACCTCAAAAACTTTCTCACCCCGCGCCCAAGTCGGGATACCCACCGAAATTGGCGCAAATTCAACCATGCTTTTGCTGTGCCTCATTATCCCGCATTCCTTCCAATCCACCTCTACGAAGAGCGGTCTGAGCTTGGACCGCGGCGGCGTTGACTTCCGGGGGAATAACATCGGGCTCCAGATTGGATGGGAATTGCGGCCTCATTCGGTCCAGCACGGGAAGCAGCAATCCGTGTGTCAGATATTGGACGCACCGAACCGAGAATGGTCGGAGGTGATTGCGGGCGTGAACCTCTGGCAACTGCTGCCCATCCGGCCATTCAAAAACATCGGTGCTCGTCTCGTCGGCCAAAAAGTCATGCCAATCCTTCACCTTCCAATGAGTCCAGCCTTCCTGGGTTAAGCCTACGAGGTGATTCCTCAAGGTCAGGCGGAGCTGAAGGTTGAGGGGATCACGGTGGGGGTAATGCCTAAGTGGAATCCGCTCGCGAGCCACATAGCCCATGTTCCAAGGATAAGCCGACACCGGACCCCATTGCATCGAACGCCTGAAGCGAAACATCCGCGGCTCGGCGTATGAAACCATGTTGTAGTGGCGCCTGGCGGCGGAGATCGGACGACGACGGTCGAATATCGCCGTATCGCCGTCTAGCCAACGCGAGACCTCCTGCTTTGTGAGCCTGAATTCGATGTTCTGCTGATAGACGGCGGTTTCTTCGCGTCGCACCCAATCCCGCACAAAATCGCGCGGTGACACGTGGTAAAATTCGTCGACATCTTGCTGCACGAACCAATCGCCCTGCTCAAACCGGTCCCTGACCAGATTGAAAAGATATCCGCGCAAAGGGCTGTTCATTACTACGGGCGGCTGCTTCCGTGGCAACAAAACGACCCGTGAATCGCGCGCCGACCAAGACTTCACTCGATCGGGAGTGTCGTCGGAGCTGCCCGTATCGAGCACGTAGAGCGCATCGCACCACGTCAAAGCGTGCGCTATGCATTCGTCTACAATGTCGGAATCGTCGCGCGTCAGTAGTAAACCGTGGAATCTCATAAGTCTGGATAGAGGAAAAAGCTCAAGTGGCCCGCCGCCTCGCCAGTCCCCGGCCCGCATAAGCGACAGCTTCCGCATAGAAATCTGACGTGCGTTCCGCGACCTTCGGCCAGGCAAGTTCAAGCGAGCGCGCACGCGCGGCGCCACCAAGGCTGGCGCGGAGGGCGGGATTGTCGCGAACCCTCATCACTTGAGCCACAATCCCATCGATGTCTCCCTTGGTCACAAGAATTCCCGTGCCGGGAGTAAGATACTCGCGCGTGCCGCCGACATCCTCGGAGACCACCGCCAGACCGGATGCCATGGCCTCTAGCAACGAATTGTTCGCGGTCGCCGCTTCGAGCGTGATGAGAAGGCAAGAAGCCTGGCGGTAGAACTGCGCGAGTTGAGGGTCTGATAGTCCGGATACGAAAGACACATTGGGAAAGCGTTCGAATCTCGCCTTCACTTCTTCTCTTACAAGGAGGCAGAACTCCAGGCTAGGTTCCGCCACCAGTCTCTCCATCACTTTCTCCAACATGCCAAAATCACGGCGCTGGTTGCCCGCACAACAAATGACGAATTTCGCAGGCGATTCTGCAGCCTGTCGCGGGCTGAAGGCCGTCGTATCAATCCCGTGGAGGATCACGGCCCGCGGTGCGCCGCTCGCCAGATGCTCGTCTAAAATCTTTCTTTGCGTGTCGCTCATAAAAATCGCCCCGGAAAGATTTTTCAATCTTGCCGGCCGCCGGAGCGGATGCGCTCCACTGTCGTAGGGCTCGTGAAAACTTGCGACCAAAGGCACTCCCGCCCTTCGGCAGATTAAGTCGACTACACCCAGCTCGCGCTCACCCCACAATACATGCACCAGATCAAATGGTGTGCTCTGCAAAACCCGCCTAACCCGGAGTTCATTGTGGATCGTTTGGCCAAAGGCCCAACGCGTAACGGCAACCTGACGAGTCAATAGGTTGGTGCATCGATCCACCCACCCTTTCGACTCGCGGCGATAGTTTAAAATTAACCGATCTGGAAAAAACTCAGCCAGTCGGTCATAGCCGGAAACTCCGCACGGGTAGCTGTTATTGCTGGTTAGATATAAAATCTTCATTCGGGCTTATTCAGTTCGCCGTAACGATAAGCGGGAAAGCCGACATGGCGGGCGAGCTCGGTTTTTTGATGAAGGTATCCACCTTGCTCTGTCCAAGGATCATTGAATGACGCAGGACGAATTCAGATACGCGATGCAGTCCATCGTCGATTCGTGGAGACGGTAGCCTTGGTCCATCAGGAGAGTGTAAACCGCTTCGATTTCCTTCTGGGAAAGATTCAAAATTTCAAAGTTGATGATCGTTGGCCGCAGTTTTGGGAAAGGTATCATCCGAATAATCTCGGCGTCATAGCCCTCGGTATCGATCTGGAGCACGTCGAGTCCCGTCATGCCGTGCTCGGCGAGTAGTTGCTCGAACGTCACGGCCCGCACCTCGAAGGTTTCCATCACCGCGTCCGGGTCGGGCGTCCGGCCTGCCAGCCACTTTCTGATGTTGCCCGGGTCGAGCGAGGTGAGCTGGGGCGCGGCCTCGTGCAAGTGCCAGAATTCCCGCTTCACCCGAAACATTTTCACCGCCCCGTTGGCCCGCGCCACCGCCAGTTGCGCGAGACGCACGCCGGGCCGGTCGCCGCAGTTGGCCTGGAGCGCCGCGAAAGCCGTTGGCTCCGGTTCCACCATTAGGCCTTTCAACAACCCCCGGCGCACAAATGGCGCAAGCACGTCGTTCGCTACGCCGTCGAACGCGCCGATCTGCACAAACTCCAGCGGAGACTTTTGCACCAACAGATGGGCGATGGGAAACGACGCGTCGAAATGCAACTCCTCCGCCCAGCGGTCGTGCAACACGCTGGTCTTGCGCGAAACCCAGAGACCGCGGCGGGTGAACTGGCGTTTGATCAGTACGGGAATATTCACGCCACCACCTCCTCAAGCAAACGCGCGGCTGCTTCCATGCACTTGTCCATGTTGTAGTACTCCCACTCGGCAAAACGGCCCAGCAGACGGATATTGTGGGTAACGAGTGCCGCGCGTGCTGCGGTTATAACGCGTTGCGTGGCGAAATCGTGCAGGATGTAGGAGGCGGCCTCGTGGTTGTGCGCGAGCGGGCGCAGATCGCCGGGCAGCCGGGCCGCTTCGGCCTCCATCTCGGTGCGCTCGACCGCGCCGGAAAACTCGACCACGCATGTGCTGCGGCCCGCCGGGCTCGCGCCGTTGTTTTCCGCCGAGAGCGAACCGGTGTGGATGATCCGGTGGGCTCGCGTCTCGGCACCGGGGAGATAAAGCCAGGTGAGCTCCGTGGCGTCGCATTCGCAAAAAATATTCGACGTGCCGTTGGCGCGCAGGCCGCGCGCGCCCTCGAGCGCGGAGACCACGGCGGGAGTCGCGTCGGCCACGAGCGCGCCCAGTCGGCGGATATCGCCGCAATACACCACGGTGTCAAAGCGCTCGCCGTTGACCTCGACGCCGCCCGCGACCGGTTGCATGCGTTCGACCGGCGTAGCCAGACGCACCTCAAGCCCCTGCGCCAGACGGTCGACGATGAACTGGGAGCCTCCGCGGCGCGGATAGAAGAACGTGCTGTGCACCATGCGCTCTTCGCCCCGGCGCAAAATGCCCTGTGTGAAAATCTCTCGCACGTCGGGCATCGGGAGTTTCCCCTCGAGCCACGCGAGCGGGATCGCGGCGAGATCGGTGCGCCAGATTTTTTCGTTGTAGGGGCGGAAATATAGTTCGAACAGTGTCGGCCCGAACGACTCGACGAGGAACTCGCGAAAATGCGTGCAGCGTCCCCGGGCGGGTGGCCGACCGACGCGCTCGAGGAGGTCCGCGACGATGCTTTCCACCGCGGCGGCGGGCAATTGGTGCAGGTGGTTCTCGATCGGATACCCGACGTGTTGCCCGTCGAGCCAGATGGCGGCGTGACGACGCGCTGCCACGAATTCTTTATCCCGGTCGAAGTGGGACCAGAACCATGCGCGGATCGCCTCGTCCTTGGTGTTGAAGACGTGTCCGCCCACACGGTGAAACAGCCGTCCGTCGATCCAGTCGCAGCGAATGAGTCCCCCGATGCGGTCCGCTTGCTCGAACACGACGACGTCGGCCCGTTCCGCGGCCATGCGGGCGAAAGAGACACCGGAAATACCGGCACCGATCACGGCGATGCGTTTGCGGGGGGAAGAATTCATGCGGCGAGCGCGGAGCTGGGGGCGGCGAGTGCGGTGCGAAGCGCGCGGGCCACCTCGGCCGAGGTGTGTCCGGACAGAAAGGCGTCGAGCGCAGCTACGGGCGGGGGGGCATGCCGGGCCTGATCCACAGCCTCGACGAATTCCTCGAACGAATCTGCGTGGCGGCAGGCCGAGGCGACGCGGTTGGCCAGGAAATCGGCCCCATCCAGCGGGAATCGGCCAACGAGGTGGCAGCGCGCTGCCGCGCTTTCGTAGAAACGCGGGGTCACGGGGTTGAGCCCGCCTGTGCGCGTCTCCCCGCCGTCGATGCCGGGGGCGGAGACCAGCGAAACGCGGCTCGAGCGCAGCAGGGCCCAATAGCTCTCGCGCGAGTTGTCCACCTCGAGCGGCCCGCGGTCCGTCGCGGTCCAGCGCGGCCACGTGCCGCTGGTATCTGCGTAGAGGTAGTTGGCCCCGGGACGCAGGCCGACATAGTCCAGGGCCCACCGGTGCAATTTTGAATTCTGCCGGCCGACCTGGATGAGATCGATCGTCCGAGGCGCCGACACCGGCCGCACGTGGCGGGCGCTCACGCTCAACGGCAGGTAATGCAGGCGCGCGCCGAGCGAGGTATCGGCGAAGGCGAGTTGGATTTCACGGTTGGTCACAAACACGGCGGGCGAGCGGGCAAAAATGCGTTCGGCTGGCGCGAAATGCTTACGCCAGAAATCGATCACCACCGGCACCACATCCGGCTGCACGAAATAGCTGGAGCGATGCTCCGGTGGCCAAAGCAGAAAGGCGAGCGACCGATCTCCTTCCCCTCTGCGTGGCAGTCGGCCGCCGTCGTCGCAGGGAGCGAGTGCGTTCGGCAGCCTTCGAACAAAGGCCCCAAAGCGCCCATTGGCACGGTTTTCATGGGCACTCACATCGCGCAGAGGCAGGCTGAGTTCGGCCGCAAAATCGTCCTCCCACTCCTCGACGATCTGGCGGAAAACCTGATGTTCAAGACGGCGCAGGGTCCAGATTTCTTTCAGCGTCACGGCGAGGAAAGGACGGTCCGGCGTTGGCCACGGACAGCAAGCATGAGGTAGGCGATCAGGCTTCCGGTGTTGCCGGCGATCATTACACTGATCGCCCCCGACGGGGAGGAAACATCGCCCCAGGCGACCACCACCGCCTGAAATCCAACCGTCAGCGGGGCGATCCAAAGAATCGCGTCGGCAAAAATCCACCGTCGCGAAAGGGACAGCGTGGAAACGAGGCCGACCGATGCACCGATCGCCCCGGCCAGCAAAAGCAGCCCGACCTCGATGCGGAGATGGCCATAGTTCGGACCAAGCAACCAAAGGAAGGGCGCCGGCAACAAGAATCCGAAGAGGGGGGCCATCGCCAACGCGGCCATGCCCGCAAGGGTAAGTTGCCAAAAACGCCGCGAGACCATGGCCGGTCCGAGCCGGGAAAAATAAGGCTGAACGATCCAGCCAAGAAAATAGGGAGTGACTGAGAAGAGGAGGTTGAGCCTCGAAAGCGCGCCGATCGCCGCCAGGGAGGCACCGTTTCCAACGAAGGAAACCAGGAGTATGGTGATCTGCCCTTGCACGGCGTTAAAGGCCAGCACCGGAACCTGCGGACGAACGAAACGAAGGATCTCCTTCCGCGCCACTTCGGCGGCTGGAGCGTCTCCGGCCGGTTCATCGATCGCGGGTCGCCCCCGATGGCGCATCGCCGCCGCCAGTCCCCCGTTCAGTGCCGCATTGAGGCCAAGAGCGGTCACACTCCCCAGCCAGCCCGCCGCATGCGCACCGGCATAGCCCGCGACGCGGAGAAGGCCCATCACGTTCTGGACGCCTTGCAGGTAGCGCAGATCCTGCCGGATCACAATCGGGCCTCCGTAGAGCACCGAGATCGCGTTGAACCAGAGCGTGACCGCAACCAGAACGAAGAGTCCCGCAATGGTGGGAACATCCACGTTTTGCCGCCGACCCAAGAACCAAAAGACCGCAAGTCCTCCGCCAAGCACAAAGGGAAGCATCCACCGGCGTAGTCGGCGCGCGGCGGCCACATACGCGCCAATCACGGATCGATCGTTTGTCCGCGCTCCGACCAGCGGCACGATCGCTCCCGAAAAACCGACGTCAACGCAGGCAATCATCGCAGACTGGATCGCGAAAGTTAGGGTAAAGGTGGCGTACGACTCGACTGACATCCAGCGAAGAAGCAGGAATCCCCCGATCGCTGAAACTACCTGCAGGAGTCCTTGGGCGAGGAAGAATTCTCCCAGCTTCAGCACCCAGTGCTCGATGCGCGCCCACTTCGGATGCACTCTGACGGAAGCTGGCACCCACCTCGACAGCCTGGTGAACGCTGGTCGATCGTTCGACGGAGGCAATTCACTCCGGGAAAGAACAAGAGCAACTGCTGGCGGGCTTGACTTCATCGACACCTCCAAAGTCCCCGCAAGCTAGAGAATCGACCGTGGCGCAGGAGGGACGCGATGCACACGCAATAAAGGGCGAAGAAGTTCAAACCATGGCTTCCGAGGAGGTGCCACGAAGGCAAACGTCGCTCCTCGATCCAACGCTGCACATTTTGTCGGTGGATCCGGCGCAACGCGTGCACGAGCGACCAGTTCACCCCCGACACAAAGTGGGACGACGGGTGGGCCGTGATTAAAGCTTCGTCGACGAAGGCGACGTCGGCCACCCAGGAAAGTCGCATCCACATATCCACGTCAGCCACACACCCGTACTCCTCGGCAAACGGAAGCGTATCACGGTAAATCGAGCGACGGGCCATCACGGTGCCCCAAACCGGGGAGCTGCCCCGCCAGGCGTTGAGAAAGTAGCGCTGGTTGAACCGCTGGCCGGGTGTGAGGGGAAGGCATCCCCGAAGCCGACGATCTTGACTCTCGTTCCTTCCCGCGACCCGGCAGAACACAAATCCCGCGGATGGAAACGCATCGAGCGCTTCGGTCCAGCGTTGCAGGAGCGTCGGATGATAAACATCCGCATCGTGAAGATTGACCACGTAGTCGCCGGTGGCTTGCGCAATGACCGCGTTCAAATTACCCGGCATGCCCAGGTTCCGCTCATTTCGGCGATAGACAAAGCGCGGAAACCGCCCTTCGAACGCCCGAACGACTTCGGAAGGATCCTGGGGTGACGCGTCATCCCAAAGAAAGACTTCGTCGGGGATTTGAGTTTGTCTCGCTAGCGACTCCAAGGTCGAGCCGAGCAGATGCGGGCGGTTGTAGTGAGTAATACAAACTGAAATCCGGGCTGGGGCGCCATGTCGCAGCGATATCGAGTGCATCGGCGATTGATCGATGTGAGTCACGACCCCGAGCTTCGCCCCGTCACGTTCCGCGAAGGAATCGTGACTCGCCAAATCCAAGGTAACTGCGCCCGTTAGCTCGACCGGCTTGAACCCAGTGCACGCTGCAGGAGAGGGAGAACAAAGAGGGCTTTGCGGTGCCAGACCCGCAGACTGTCCAGTCGCTGCGCCAAGAAGTCTCGATCCGCCTCGGCCGCGGTTTTCAACTGCCGCTCGATGTCCGCTAGGCGGACAGCGCCGGCTTCCAAAGGAGCGCGCACGCGAACTTGCAAGAGACCAGCGAGTAGAAGCCGCAGTTCGGTCTCAGGGCAGAAGCGTTCACGCCGGTCCTCCTGTGCGTCGGCCAGCTTGATGGCTCCCAGCTCGCGAAGGAAGTGAAGTCCTTGGCTGACCGATCCTTTGCTCAGGTCCAGCTTCGCCATCACTTCGGCGAACGTTAGCGGGAGCGGCGAACAGTAAATGGCACCGAAAATTTGTCCGACGGAATGGGAGAGACCGAGTTTGTGAGCCGCATCCGCACATACTTGGACAATTTCACCCTGAATCGGGGAGAGCCGATTGCATAAACCCTCGGCAGGCGTTGATTGCGCTCCGGACAGCGCCCCTCCGAGCAGCGGGGCAGCGCACTCCGCATTCGCGCGCGTCTCGAGGTCTGGATGCGGAGGATTCACGCCACGAGTTTCGAATCGCCTCCCCTTCGTTCAAGTGGAATTGAACTCGCTTTACTTCAACTGCGTTACGGGAGAGTCAAATCGGGAAGGCAGTCGTCTTGTTGCAGTCAATCGGCCTATTCCGGCGAGAATTGACGAGGCCAAAGATGTAACATTGGCGAACTGCAGCCTGAAGGGAGGGGTGTCGATAGGTTTCATATGTTCCGAACTCGCCTCTCCTCAAGGCTGATGTGCGCCCTCGTTCTCTGGGGGGCCCTCGTCGCGACTCCGGGATTTTCACAGAGCGATCGGATGATCAACCTCTCATCGCGCGCGACTCTCGGCGAAGGTGAGCTCATTGCCGGATTCGTGGTCGGTGCGGGCACGCCCAAACGAATCCTGATACGGGCGATCGGCCCTAGTCTGAACCAGTTCCCGGGCATCGGAGAAACCCTGTCGAACCCGCTGCTCGAAGTGTTCGATTCGACGGGTGCCAAAATCATCGAGAATGACGATTGGACCCGTCAGAAAGACGACTCCCCGCTGGTCGCTTCCGACTTTGCCTCGGTTGGAGCGTTCGCGCTCACCAGTTCCCTTGACGCGGCGGTGCTGGCGACGCTGCCATCAGGGGCGTACACAATCCGTGTAGCCAGCGCCGGCCCGCGAAACGGAAGCGCACTCGTCGAGGTTTACGACGTCTCCGGTACGGCGCGGCTGCTCAACCTCTCATCCCGCGCGCACGTCGCTCGCGGAGGCGTTCGGTTCGTGTCCGGAGTGGTGCTCGGTCCCGGGCAAGCCAGACGAGTGCTGATACGCGCGGCCGGACCTTCTCTTGTAACCTTGGGAGTCCCCAGTCCGCTTGCGGATCCGATCCTGACCGTTCGTGACGACGCCGGACGCACCGTCGCCGTCAACGACAATTGGGGAGATCGGAACGCGTCTGCGTCAATCTCAGCCGCCAGTACAACCACCGGTGCATTTCCGTTTATCGGCACCGACAGTCGGGACTCGGCCGTTGTCTTGGATCTCCCACCCGGTGCCTATACGATCGAAGTCGCAGGGGTCGGAGATACGAGCGGCACCGCTCTCGTCGAACTCTACGATCTCTCCTCGTCGATCGTGCCCTCGGTCGAAGTACAGTCAGGAGAAGCGCAAATTTCTGCCGCAGGCAGGCCCCGATCTCTTTTCACATTTTCGCGAAAGGGTATGCTCTCGGAAAGCCTGAAAGTGAAGTTCACGCTCTCCGGCAGCGCCCGGCTAGGCGTGGACTTCGACGAGGTGCCTCGCTGGATCGAGTTCACCCATGGACAGGCCAGCGCCGAAGTCGAAATCGTTCCCACTGCGAATCGCCCCACCTCATCGGAGGCCAAGACGGTCATCCTGAACATCGACGCCGATGACACTTACGCAGTGGGAAGCGCAAGATCGGCGATGCTCTTCTTGCCTTTTTCGCCTGGCAACGAGCAGATCCGGCCGTCACCCACACCTGAGCCCACGTCCACGCCAAGCCCAACTCCGGCTCCGCTCCCTACGCCAGCCCCCTCGCCGACACCCACACCAAATCCGAGCCCGTCTCTCAGCCCGTCGCCCACTCCAACGCCGCTGGCGCCGCATAGAGCCCCGTCGTCGAGCGCATGACCTCGTCGAGCACCACGAGGCCATTCGCGCGCAGCGTCGCGCCGGTGGCCGAGTTGTCGACGATGATGTCCGCGTCCTCGGGGGGGAAGACCTCGGTGGCGCCGAAGGTCTTCAGTACACGCGCGTCGAGGCCACTGCGCGCGATCCAGCGCGCGGCGAGCTGCGCGTACTCCGAGGCGACGACCAGTGGGCGCTCGTGCGTGCGCTCCGGTGGCGCGGCCGCGACCAGCTCCGCGATCTCCGTCGGCGCGGCCGCGACCAGCCGCACCGGATCGAGCCCGAGATCGAGCAGCAATACGAGGTCCGCGTCGGCCTCTGCGACCCAATCGGCGCCGCAGAAGCCCAAGTCGCGCGCGCCCGCCGCGAGCATGCCGACGACGTTCTGTGGCTTCAGCAACTTCGCCGCGACACGCTCGAGCGAGGGCGTGGGCCGGTAGCCGCGTTCACCCGTGCGCAGGGTGATCCCGGCGTCGTGGAAGAGGCGCTCGACGCCGGGATCACCCTGCGC
>ENA-ORBV01003037-ORBV01003037.1-microbial-mat-metagenome-genome-assembly--contig:-NODE-3037-length-34349-cov-9.570612_pt1 | contig 34349 bp, 36 predicted proteins | sample MGYA00237777_ERZ505514 | MGnify/ENA primary metagenome ERZ505514 (study PRJEB26160, sample SAMN06269048) | microbial mat metagenome | isolation source: Oligotrophic lake microbial mat | place... | reverse complement strand
CGCTCGTGTAGCATCTCCAGCCCGCCGCCACCCCACGTCCACCCCAGGATTGCCCCCTTGATCGCCACCGCCAACATCACCATGCAGTTCGGCGCCAAGCCCCTGTTCGAGAACGTCTCGGCCAAGTTCGGCGATGGCAATCGCTATGGCCTGATCGGCGCCAACGGCTGTGGCAAATCCACCTTCATGAAGATCCTGGGGGGAGATCTCGTACCCACGGCGGGCAACGTAGCACTCGATTCCGGCATACGCCTCGGCAAGTTGCGCCAGGACCAGTTTGCCTTCGAGGAGTTTGCGGTGATCGACACCGTGATCATGGGCCATGCGGAACTCTGGCCGGTGCGGCAGGAGCGGGACCGGATCTACTCCCTGCCAGAGATGAGCGAAGAGGACGGCATGCGGGTCGCCGACCTGGAGACCCAGTTTGCCGAGATGGACGGCTACACGGCCGAGTCCCGGGCCAGCGAACTCCTGCGCGGTGTGGGCATTCCGCCGGAACTGGATGCGGGGTTGATGAGCGAGGTGGCGCCCGGCTGGAAACTGCGGGTGCTGCTCGCCCAGGCGCTGTTCGGCAATCCGGACGTGCTGCTGCTCGACGAGCCCACCAACAACCTGGACATCAATTCCATACGCTGGGTGGAGGAACTGCTGAACTCCCGGGACTGCACCATGGTGATCATTTCCCATGACCGGCACTTCCTGAACAGCGTCTGCACCCACATGGCGGACCTGGACTACGGGGAGTTGCGCATCTATCCGGGCAACTACGACCAATACATGACGGCGTCCACTGTGGCCCGCGAGCGGTTGCTGGCGGACAATGCGAAAAAGAAGGCCCAGATCGCCGAGTTGCAGACCTTCGTCAGCCGCTTCTCCGCCAATGCCTCGAAAGCGCGGCAGGCGACGTCCCGGGCCCGCCAGATCGAGAAGATCGAGGTGGTCGAGGTGAAGCCGTCGAGCCGCGTGAGCCCGTTCATCCGCTTTGACCAGGCCCGCAAGCTCTACCGCCAAGCGGTGGAGGTCGAGGGGCTCACCAAGGGTTACGACGGGTTGCCGCTGTTCAAGGGCCTCAACCTGAAGGTCGAAGTGGGGGAGCGGATTGCCATCATCGGCGCGAACGGTGTCGGCAAGACCACACTATTGAAGTGCCTGATGCAGGAACTGGTGCCTGAGAAGGGTACGATCAAGTGGTCCGAGAATGTCGCCCTGGGTTACGTCCCCCAGGACCGCAATGACGACTTTGCCAGCGACCTTACGCTCTTCGACTGGATTCGCCAGTGGCAGCAGAAGACCGACGACGAGCAGGCGCTCCGGGCAACGCTGGGTCGGATGCTGTTCTCGAAGGACGAGAGCCGCAAATCGGTCAAGGTCATCTCCGGCGGCGAGGAAGGCCGTCTGCTCTTTGGCAAGGTGATGCTGCTGAAGCCGAATGTGCTCCTCATGGACGAGCCGACGAATCACCTGGACATGGAGTCCATCGAAGCGCTCAACCTGGCGCTGGAAAATTACCCGGGCACGCTGATCTTTGTCAGTCACGACCGGGAGTTCGTGGGCTCACTGGCCACGCGGGTGATCGAGATGAAGGCCGACGGGATCGTGGACTTCCACGGGGGCTACGACGACTACCTCCGCAGCCAGGGTGTGGGGGAGCCGCAGCTGCCGAGGCGGATGAGCAGATAAGCCTGGAGCGTGGCAAGATCGTCGCGGCGCTCGACCTGCTCTGCACGGGGATTTAGCCTGAATGGCTGGCGTTCCGCTTTTCGAACCCAAGCTGGTTACCGTCTTTCGCGAGGGCTATAGCCTCGATGCCTTCCGCCGGGACGCGGTCGCCGGCCTTACCGTGGCGATCGTGGCCCTGCCGCTGGCGATTGCCATTGCCATTGCGAGTGGCACGACACCAGAGAAGGGCCTGCTGACGGCGATCATCGGCGGCTTCCTGGTCTCGGCGCTGGGCGGCTCCCGCGTGCAGATCGGCGGTCCTACCGGGGCGTTCATCCCGGTGGTCTACGCGGTTATCGACCGGCACGGCTACGACGGTCTTGTCCTGGCCACCTGCATGGCGGGGATCATCCTCGTCATTGCGGGCCTCATGCGCTGCGGCACTTTGATGAAATACATGCCCCAGCCCCTGATCACGGGGTTTACCGCGGGCATCGCCGTGATCATCTTTTCCAGCCAGATCCCCGACCTGCTGGGCCTTCCGCTGCGTGACGAGCCGGCGGAGTTTCTGCCGAAGCTGGCCGCCATCGGTTCCGGACTGTCCAGCACCAACCCCTGGGCGGTGGGGCTGGCGGTGGTGTCCATTGCGGCCATGGTCGTGATCCGGAAGCTGGCGCCCAAGGCTCCTGGTTTTCTGCTCGTCGTTGTCGCCGGCGTGGCTGCTGTCCATCTGCTGGGGCTACCCGTGGAGACCATCGGGTCCCGTTTTGGCGAGTTGCCGCATCTTCTGCCGGCGCCCAGCCTCCCGGCGGTTTCCCTGGCCCGTATCCAGGAACTGCTACCCGCTGCCTTCACCATTGCGTTCCTGGCCGGCGTCGAGTCCCTGTTGTCGGCGGTGGTGGCTGACGGCATGACGGGGCGCCGCCACCGGTCAAACATGGAGCTGGTGGCGCAGGGCGTCGCCAACACGGTCTCGGGTCTGTTCGGCGGCCTGCCAGCGACGGGGGCTATCGCCAGGACAGCGACCAACGTTCGGGCCGGCGCTGTTTCCCCGGTGGCGGGGATGCTGCACGCGATTCTGCTGCTGGTCTTTCTGCTGGCAGCCGCGCCACTGGTGAGCTACGTGCCGCTCGCCTCACTGGCGGCACTGCTGACCGTAGTGGCCTACAACATGAGCGAGCACGAGCGATTCCGGTACCTGCTGTCTGCTCCGCGGGGCGATGGGCTCGTCTTGCTCGTGACCTTCGGGCTCACGGTCTTCACGACCCTGACTCTGGCCATCGAAGTGGGCGTAGTGCTGGCGGCCCTTGTGTTTATGGACCGGATGGCCCGCGTCGTGGAGATCGGAAGCGGTACCCGGGTGCTGGATGAGGACGCTGACGACCTCGCTGCCGACCCGGACCGGGAGCAGCGGCTCCGGCTACCACCCGGAGTCGAGGCGTTTCAGATCAGTGGCCCGTTGTTCTTCGGTGTCGCGAGCCGGCTCGACGATGTGCTGGATCAGTTCGCGAAGGCACCGCAGGTTTTCATTCTGCGCACACGGCTGGTGCCGATGATGGACGCCAGCGGGGTCCACGCCTTGCAGGGGCTGGCGGACCGTTGTGCGCGGCGGGGGATTCACCTCATCCTGTCTGGCCTGCAGGCCCAGCCCCGCAAGGTTCTAGACGGTATGAAGTTTCGGCCGGTGCCAGGCCGGCTTTCGTTTGCCGACGACTTCAGCGGCGCGCTGGCCCTCGCCAGGGCGCTGAAACCGGAGCCGTAGGAGCGCCTTCAGGCGAGACCCACTCCTGCGGTACGAGGGCCTGCGGTACGAGGGCCTGCGGTACGAAGGCCAGTCGCGGCGGTCGCCGCGTTTTTCCCCGGCAGTAACGGCACCGCATCCAGCACCCAGTTGCCGGACGTCCGCCGGTCGGGGCAGGGGATCGCGTACGCCACGTCGCCCGCGTCTGCCCGCAGCTTCTTCACGTCAACGCGCCAGCCCCGCTCTTCCCACTGGCCCAGATATTCCCGGTACTTGACCACTGCCTGATCGGTCGGCAACAGGATCTCCTTGATGTTGCTCTCGGGCGTGCGGATGGGATTCAGGTGCATCAGCACCGCAATATCCTCGTTGGCCACCTTCATGTTGGCGTCGTAGGCCCGGGAATCCATCTTCGGATCCATCATGCAGTTGCGGGTGTTGATGAAGTAGACCCGCGTGTGAGCCTCGTCCACGGGTGCCTCGAAGAAGTACTGGTGAAACGAGTTGGTGGCGCTGAAGTTGATCCAGGTTTGCAGGTGATTGGGGCCGTGATTCCCTGAGCCCGCCCGTACGCCACTTTTGGAGGCGCGGAGGCCCGTGAAGTCCGATTGCTGGTGGGTCTTCTCGTCGAAGGCCACGAAGAACTTGGTGCCCCACTCGGAGTTCTCCAGGTTGAGGCCGTGCTTCAGGTAGTCCGGCTCCAGGCCTGGCGAACCCTGCGAAGGGTGGACGAACTCGTTGTGGGCGGGATCCAGGCCATTCTCCATGGAGCGTTCGAAGTACAGCCCCAGTTCGATGATCGTGACCGGGGTCGCCCGCCAGCCCTCCTGGTCCCACTCTGGGATCGTGTAGATCGGTGGCCGCTCGGCCGCGGGCAGATCGCCGAGGAAGGCGAATACCAGGCCATACTTTTCCTCAACGGGATAGCTGTCAATCTTGGCCCGGGACGGCACCTTGGCATCCGCACCCAGTGACGGAATGGTCTTGCACTTGCCTCCGGCCTCGTAGCGCCAGCCGTGGTAAGGGCACACGATGCAGTCGTCCTTGACCGTGCCTTTGCTGAGTGAGGCCCCCCGGTGGACACAAGTGTCGCTCATGACATGCGCCGTGCCCCTGGAGTCCCGCCAGGCGACCAAGGGCAGGCCCAGCAGCCTGACGCTTGCCGGCTTGTCCGTCACGTCCTCGGTCCGGCCGACGGGATACCAGAAATTGATGTACATACGGACGCTCTCGCAACTACGGGACAGTCATATTTCGCCGGGACTTGGCCAAAGGATTCGGCAATAATTCAGGGCACTGAACCCACGGAGTCCCGTCGATGCAAAAGACCTCTACCCTGAAGCCCTTTGAAAAGGGTGACATTTTTTTGGGCTGCACCTACCTCAACAACCCGGATGACGATCACATGGGGGAGGGGCGGATCCTGCAATTCGACAAAAACTGGATCGCGAAGGGCACTTGGTACACCAGCGGCACCCGCTACTTCATCGTCGGCTGCACGGTGGCGCCGGACGGCACCCTGTGGGGCTTCGACTGCCATGATCACATCGCGGTGCGGGCCACGCCGGACGCGAAAGAGCTGCCTCCCTGGGATTCCGGCCGCTCCTTCGGCAGCGTCAGCTGGGACAAGGACGGCAATCACTATTTTGGCGAGTACTTCATCGGCAAGGAGATCTGGAAGGGCACCAGCGCCAAGTTTCTTGCGGATGGCACGCTGGGTGTCGGGCATATGTACAAGTACAGCCCCGACCTGAAGCTGCTGGACGATTACCCGACTGAGTATTCGCCGGAGCCGACCCGCTTCAAGGGCGTCACCCACTCCACGATGCACCCGTCCGGCGATTTCATCACCTACACGACGGAGACCGCCCGCCGGCTGATGCGTTACGACCTGGGCAATCGCCGCCAGCTGCCGGACCTCGCCGGCTACCCCGATGCAGATCCCTACGATCGCACCGACAAGCGCTGGTTCATCGCCGTTGCCTATCTCCCGGACGGGCGACTGTTGTGCACCGTTGCCGACGGCCTGGCGGTCTATGACGAGGCGGGCAAGGTCCTGCAGCACATCCCGCTCCCCGGTTACGGCTGGGCGCAGGTGACGCCCGACGTAGACCCGCGCTACGCCTTGGCCGCCAACGTCTGGACCGGTGTTGCCGCGCGTATCGATCTCAAGGAGGAGAAGATCGTGCAGCAGATGGACACCGGCTTCACGGCGCCCTTCCGTTCCCTGGCCGGCATCGCCGTGTTCCGGGGATGAACCGCAGGCTCCTGACTGGCCTTGCCCTTCCCCTGGCCCTCATTCTCGCCCTGCCGGGCTGCGCCACTGCACCGTCGCGGGACGGCGAGCGGGTCCTGGTGGCAGGGGCTTCCGGTCGGGCCGGGCGCTATCTCGTCCGGCGCCTCAAGGAGGAGGGCATCCCGTTTCGGGCCATGACCCGCAGCCGAGCCGATGCTGCGCAGCGCCTCGGCCCGGATTTTGCCGGGGTGGATTGGGTTGAGTGCGACGTGCGGGATCCCGCGCAGGTCGCCGTTGCCATGGCGGGCGTCGGGCGCGTCATCAGTGTTATCGGCGCCAACACGGTGGGCGACGACAACAGCGCGGAGTTCGTCGACTTCGGCGGGGTCCGTAATCTGGTGGACGCTGCCCGCCGGGAGAAGGTGCAGCACTTCGTGCTGCTCACGGCGATCGGCGTGACCGATCCCGCCCATCCCTTCAACAAGGCCACGAAGGGCGCTCTCGGCTGGCGCCTGAAGGGGGAGGACTACCTGCGGGCCAGCGGCCTCACCTACACCATCGTCCGACCGGGTGGTCTGGTGAATGAGCCCGCCGGCCAGAAGGGTCTGCGTCTGGAGCAGGGGGACCACTGGCGGCCCTTGCTGCGCAGCATCTTGTCCCGGGACGATCTGGCCCTGGTGCTGATTGAGAGCCTGCGCCAGCCCGGGGCCCGCAATGTCACTTTTGAGCTCGTCACTGACGGCAGTCTCGCCCCCGGGGCCTGGCGCGAGCGTTTCGCCGCCCTCAGTCCCGACCCCAATTAAGAAATCTTAAGTTCCCCGCAACGCTCCCGCGATGGGGCAGGGCCCACTATTGCCCCGTGCTCCGGTGAGTCACCCCCTCCCCAGGCACAGCAGGGATAGAGAACCTGGACTTTCTACGACGTGACTTAGTGGCACCGGCGGGCGGGCAAGCGGGCACGGCACAGCCTGAACTCTGTCCCCCCTCTGTCTCAGGCGATGACGGCTCCGCCGCTCGCCGGTGTCACGAACCGGGCCGATAACCGGGTTGTGTCTGGTGGTCTTCGGCTACTCTTCACCCCTCTGGAACATTCAGGATCTCTTCCATGCGCTACCAAGTCCCTCTGGTGCTCGTTGCCGTCACCGCAGCGGTGATGCTCGGCTCGGCCCTGTCCGGTCCGGCCCTGTCCGGTCCGGCCCAATCCGGTCCGGTCCAGTCAAGTCCGGTCCAGTCCGGTCCGGCGCCAGACGCACGCGTCCCGGTTCCCGTCGCCGCGCCAGTGACAGCCGCCACGCAGGCACCGGAGGCGCAGCCAGGACTCCCGAACTTCAAGGCCATCATCAAGCGCAACCAGGCGAGCGTCGTCAACATCAGCACCACCCAGAAGGCGGAGGAGGGTGCGGGCATGCATGGCTTGCCACCGGGGATGACACCGGGCATGCCACCTGGCATGGAAGAACTCTTCCGCCAGTTTCGCGGGATGCCGGGTCCCCGCTCCATGCCAGCACCCCGTGAAGGCAATTCTCTCGGGTCAGGCTTCATCATTTCTGCCGATGGCGAGATTTTGACCAACGCTCATGTGGTCGATGGCGCCGACGAGATCATCGTGAAGCTCGCCGACAATTCCGAGAAGACGGCGAAGGTCATCGGTCTCGACAAGGCTTCGGATGTGGCTCTGCTCAAGATCGATGCCAAGGGGCTTCCGGTCGTGCAGGTCGGCGATTCCTCCCAGCTCGAAGTGGGCGACTGGGTGCTGGCCATCGGTTCGCCCTTCGGTCTGGAGCACACCGCCACCCAAGGCATCGTCAGCGCCCTGGGCCGCAGCCTGCCAGATGGCAACTACGTGCCATTCATACAGACCGACGTGGCCGTCAATCCGGGTAATTCCGGCGGCCCGCTGTTTAACACGCGCGGCGAAGTCGTGGGGATCAACTCCCAGATCTACAGCCGCAGTGGTGGCTACATGGGTCTGTCCTTTGCGATTCCGATCAACACAGCCACGAGCGTAGCGCGGCAGCTGGCCGCGACGGGCAGTGTGCAGCGGGGCTGGCTGGGCGTGGGTATCCAGACCCTGAATGGGGACCTTGCGAAGTCCTTCGGACTGGAGAAGCCCGCGGGCGCACTGGTTGGCCAGGTGGACAAGGCAGGGCCCGCCAGCAAGGCGGGCCTGAAGCCGGGCGATGTGATCCTGGAGTTCAACGGCAAGCCGATCAGCCAGTCGGCCGATCTGCCCCCGCTGGTGGGTGAGACGAGGCCGGGCACCGAAGTCGCCCTGAAAATCTGGCGCGACAAAAAGCCTCGCGAGGTCAAGCTGACGGTCGCGCAGCTCAAGCCCGCGGAAGACGAAGTAGTGGCCGCCAATGACAACGAGGAGCAGAAGCCCGGTATCCTGAACGTGCAGGTCGCGGCCCTCACGGCGGAACAGCGGGAGCAGACGGGCATCGAGACTGGCGGCGTGCTGGTGGTGGGTGTCTCTTCCGGCCCGGCAGCCCGCGCCGGCGTGAACGCGGGCGACATCATCCTGCAGGTTGGCGATCAGGTGGTGAGCAGTCCCCAGGAACTGGCCGGTCTCGCCGGCAAGCTGCCCAAGGGCCAGCCCATTCCACTGCTGATCCAGCGCAATGAGGGCCGGTTGTTCCTGCCGCTGACGATCACCGGCTGACTCTGACCGCCGCTGGTAGGGCCCCACTTGCTGGGTGCTCGTGCCAGATTCCCCGCTGGTGACTTTTCCAGCCTTCTGTGGGGCTTACGCCGCAGCCATTCTGGTCAGTCTGATCAGCCACGTTCCCAGGGCCCTCGCCCGTTCCGTCGAACTGCCGGGCGGTCACCACTTTGCTGGAGACTCCGCTACGCTCGCCACTGAGATTCTTGGCATGACGGGACTCTGAGCCGAATGCAACTGCTTCTGATAGAAGACGACAGGGACGCCGCAGGCTACCTGGTCAAGGCGCTGACGGAAGCCGGCTACCGGGTGGATCACGCGGCTGACGGCCGCGATGGGCTCTTCCGGGCCACGGAAAACCAGTACGACGGTATCGTGGCAGACCGGATGCTGCCTTACCTGGACGGGCTGACGATCATCGAGATCCTGCGCAAGCAGGGCAACCGCACGCCCGTCCTCATTCTCTCTGCCCTGGGTTCCGTGGATCACCGGGTTGAAGGTTTGCAGGCCGGCGGCGACGACTACCTGACCAAGCCCTTTGCCCTGGCGGAACTGCTGGCCCGGATTGAAGCGCTGCTGCGCCGGGGCCAGGTCGCGCCCGCGCCCGAGATGAAGCTGCGGCTCGCAGATCTGGAAATGGATGTCCTGGCGCGGACAGTGACCCGGGGCGGACGACGCATTGAGCTGACGGCCCGGGAATTCAAGTTGTTCGAGTACCTGCTGCGCCGGGCAGGGCAGGTGGTCACCCGGACGATGTTGCTCGAGGGCGTCTGGGACCTGCACTTCGATCCGCAAACCAATGTCATTGACGTGCATCTGAGCCGGCTGCGCCAGGCCGTGGACAAGGGTTTCGACAAACCCCTGATCCACACAGTGCGCGGTGCCGGCTATATGCTGCGGGCAGACTGACGTGCGCACCTCGGCGCTCCGACTGTCGGTGGTCTATGCGGCCAGCTTTGCCGCGGCGCTGGTGGCGCTGGTCTTCGTCATCTACCTGCTCACCACGCGTTTTATCAACACCGAGGTTGATGCGGTCATCGAGCGCGATGCCCTCGGTCTCCTCGAGGCCTACGGCCGCAGCGGCACTCCGGGAATCATCAGCGAGCTGAACCTGCGGGCCAGCACGTTCAGCCGCATCAACGCGGTCTACCTCCTCACCGACGGCGAAGGCTTTGTCATTGCCGGCAACCTGCCGGCCTGGCCGATGATGCGCGGACGGGACGGACGCTGGGCGGAATTCGAGATTGAACTGCGGGAGGGTGGCATCGAGACCGACCGGCCCGTGCGGGCCCTGGTGCTGGACCCCGCGCCCGGAGTTCGGCTTCTGGTGGGCACGGACCTGAGCGACCGGCGGGATCTGGGGCGCCGGTTTGCCGTCGCTGCGGCTATCGGTACCCTGCTGGTGACCCTGCTCGCTCTGGCAATAGGCTACCGTCAGAGTCAACGAATTTTTGCCCGGGTAGAAGCAGTGAGCCGGAGTTGCAAGGAGATCGTCAGCGGCAATCTGGCGCGCCGCCTGCCGCTTGCGGGCGACGACGACGAGTTCGATACCCTCGCCGTCGAGGTGAACGCCCTGCTGGCCCGGCTGGCCCGGACCACGGAGATTCTCCGTACAGCCCTGCACAGTGCAGCCCATGACCTGCGCAGCCCCATGCACCGGATGCGCCTGCGACTGGAGCAGTCCCTGGCTGCCACGGACAAGGATGGTACTGCGGATCAGACCAGGCCGGAGACCCTGGAACAGACCCTGCGGGACGTGGACCACATGCAACGCGTGCTCACGGCGCTGCTCCAGATTGCAGAAGCTGAAACCGGCACCGTGGGCGCGCTGCCGGAGCCCGTGGCACTGGACACGATGCTGGGCGAACTTGGGGAACTGTACCAGCCCCAGGCCGAGGAGCAGGGTGTTGCGCTGTCGGTCACCTGTGCGCCCGGCAGTTCCGTACTCGGTCATCGCCAGCTGCTCGCCCAGGCCGTTACCAACCTCATCGACAACGCCCTCAAGTTCACCCCCGCCGGCGGCCAGATTGAGTTGCGAACACGGGTCGTGGCTGGTCGGCTCGTCATCTCCGTTGCTGATTCCGGTCCAGGGATTCCGGCGGATGAGCGTACCCGGGCCGTGGAGCCATTCGTGCGGCTCAGCAATGCGCCGCCCCGTGCCGGCTCGGGCCTGGGTCTTAACCTCGTAGCCGCGGTGGCGCGGCTCCACGGCGGCAGCCTGCGGCTTGAGGATAACCACCCAGGGCTCATTGCCCTGCTCGATGTCCCTGCCGGAGTACCGGTCAGTTGAACAAGCCCGGCGCCCTGCCAGCTCCGGTGGTTACACCGTCAACCCGGGAGCAGCCCGCGGGCCTCAACGTTCGCCGACTCATCTGGATCCGGATGATTGCGGTGCCTGGTTCCGCGCTGTGCCTGCTGCTGGCGCGGCAGATCTACGACCTGCCAGTTCCCGCCCTGCAGATGCTGCTGATCGTGGTCGGGCTGTGTCTATTCAACTTCTGGGTTTGGCTCCGGCACAAGGCGGCGGAGCCCGTCAGCGACCGTGAGTTCTTCATCCAGCTGCTGGTGGATCTGGTCGCACTCACCAGCATCCTCTACTACACCGGAGGGGCTTCCAACCCATTCGTGTACTTCTTTGTGTTGCCCGTGATCATTTCCGCGGCGGCGCTGCCGCAGACTTATACGTGGATCATCGCGGGCATCAGCGCCTGCAGTTACACCGTCCTGATGCTCTGGCGGGTCGAGGTTCCCGAATTCATCAACATGAACAGCAAATCCGCGATGGACCTGCACGCGGCGGGGATGTGGGTGGGCTTCGTGATCCTGACCGTGCTGATTGCCACGTTCGTCGCCGCGATGGCCCAGACCGTCCGGGAGCGGGACCGTTACCTGGCCCGGCTGCGCGAGTCGGCACTGCGGGATGAGCGGGTGCTTGCGGTGGCCACTCTGGCCGCCGGGGCTGCCCACGAGCTGAGCACGCCACTCGCCACCATGGCGGTGGTTACGGGTGAGATCGCCCGGGAATACCCTGTGGAAACTCACCCGGCCCTGCACCAGGACATCACCGTTCTCCGGGACCAGATCGCCCGCTGCAAGGAAGCCCTGTCCGTCATCGCTGCATCGGCAGGGGTAGCCCGGGCGGATTCCGCCGAGTCACTGTCGCTCGACCGCTTCGTCAGCCAGACGGTCGCAGAAGTCTGCCGACTGCGGCCGGGATGCAGCGTGCGCATCGAGCCACCGACCGAGTCCGGCCAGCCACCGGTGCTGGTTGTCGAGCGCACGGTACGCCAGGCCCTGCTGAACATCCTGCATAACGCCGTCGACGTGTCTCCCCAGGCAGTCCGGGTGACCTACGTCTGGGATGCTGCCGGCCTGGTCATCAGTGTGATCGATCGGGGCGGCGGCATGCGCTCCGGTCAGCCGGGTTCACTGGACCGTCTGGGCATCTCGAGCAAAGAGGGGGGGCTTGGTCTCGGCCTGTTCCTTTCCCATGCAGCCATTACCCAGGCGGGTGGCCGCCTCGAGGCGGCGAACAACGATGAGGGCGGCACAACGGCCCGCCTGCACCTGCCTCTCATCCGGCCGATGGAGAGCTACACGTGAGAACACTGGTGGTCGAAGACGACCCGGTATTCAGCGAGGTGTTGGCGACGGCCCTCCGTCGCCGGGGATTCGACGTGACCGTAGCCCGGACCTGCGAGCAGGCAACCGCCCTGATTGCCTCCTCGCCGCCTGACCTGGCAGTGGTGGACCTGCGTATCGGCTCGGGCTCCGGGCTCACCCTCATCCCGCTGCTGACCAGGGGATCTCACCCGGCGAGGACGGTGGTGCTGACGGGCTACGGCAGCATCGCGACGGCCGTGGAAGCAGTGAAACTGGGCGCAAGCCAGTATCTGACGAAGCCGGCGGACATTGAGGCCATCGTTGCGGCGCTGACGGCCCCGGATGCCCAGGCTCCGGGGCCGCTGCCCGACGCGCCGCGACCCCTGTCCGTCAAGCGTGTGGAGTGGGAGCACATCCAAAGGGTGTTGACCGAGAACCAGGGCAACATCTCTGCGACGGCGCGGGCCCTCGGCGTCCATCGCCGGACGCTCCAGCGGAAACTCCAGAAGCGCCCCGTCCGCCGCTAGTAGCGCCCGTAGGAGCGCCTTCAGGCGCGATCGCGTTGAATCGCGCCTGAAGGCGCTCCTACTGGCGCTCCTGCGGGGAAGCTTTTCGGGAACGGCTTCAGTCTCGTCAGCATCAGCCCTGCAATAATCAGCAGCGCCGCGTGCACGTAGAGAATTTCCGTGTAATCACCATAGTGCTCCACCGCCTGGGCCGTGAGCAGGGGCCCGATGCCGGCGCCCGCAGAGTAGGCGCTGTAGAACCAGGCGTAGATTCGGCTGAAGTACTTCAGGCCAAAATAACGGCTGGCGAGGAAGGCCGTAACGTCCACTTCAGCGCCGGCTGCGAGCCCGGTCAGCATGCCGGCCAGAAACGCCGCCGTGCCGCTGGCGCCGGAAGCCAGCAGGATGATGCCGACGACAGGTCCCACGAGAAAGGCGATCGCTACCCGCGGCGCGAAGAAGCGGTCCATCAGCATGCCCGCGCCGAGGCGACCGACGATGAGTGCTGCCGCGACCAGGGCTTGGGCTTGGGCCGCGCGCATCGGCTCGACATCCCGCAGGACGAGCATGGGCACGAGATGCAGGATCAGGCTTTGTACGCCGATACCGATCAGCAGGAAGGCTCCGAGCATCAGCCAGAAATGGCCCTGGCGCAGGGTCTCGGCCAGCGTGAAGCCGGTCTGGGCCGGCACCCAGGGCGCTGCGCCCGCGAGCGACGTGCCAGCCAGTACTGTGCCGCCGACCGCTGTGGGCTGCTCGTCCCCATCGGGCAGCAGGCCCATGGACTCCGGAGATTCCCTGACCACCAGGCCGATGGCCAGGATGCCCACGGTGGCCACGGCCAGTGCCACGATCACGTAGGCTGTGCGCCAGCCGTAGGCGGTGATGGCCCACTGGGACAGCAACGGCCAGATGATGCCGCCGACCCCAAGGCCAGCGAGGGCTATGCCCAGTGCCAGGCCCCGCCGCCGGTCGAACCACACGGAAATCACCCGGGCAAAGGCCACGTGGGTCGTGCCGAGCCCAAGAATGGCGAGGGCGATGTACCGCGCGTAGAACGTCAGGAGAGACTCTGTCTGCGTCGCGAAGGACGCGATCACCGCGCCCTCCATCAGGAAGCCGAAAATGATGATGCGCCGGGCGCCGAAGCGATCGACCAGCGAGCCGATGAAAGGCGCCGCGATGGTGACCGCGGCCGTAACCAGCAAGAGGCCGGTGAAGGTCTGGGACTGAGTCCAGCCAAACTCGGCCCGGAGCGGCCCCAGGAAAATAGAGAACGTCGCCGTGATGACACTGGCCAATCCACAGGCCAGGCCCAGCCCGCAGGCCACGGCCACATACCATCCATAGAATACTTTGCGCACTGAAGCTCAATAATAGGGTGGAACGCCACGGACGTGTTACCACTAAACTGCTAGTCTGCCGCCTGGTGAAAGCTCGGAGATCCCGATGCCCCGTCTGTTCCCGGCCCTGTTGATGCTGTCCGTCCTCGCCTTGCCTGCGCAGCCCGTCCGCGCAGAAAACGAGGTTTACGGCGGGCTCGGCGTCGGTTACTCAACGTTCAAGATCGACAACCTGGGCTTCGAGGGCTCGGCCTACGCCTCGCGGCAGTTTCTCGGCCTGCGCTACGGGGACTACGTGGGCGTGGAGCTTGGCTATACCAACTTCGGCACCGTGAAGGACCAGGTTGCGGTCCAGCAGGGTCAGCAAAGCATCGTCGACCGGGTTGAAACCTCGGGGTACGACCTGGCGCTCCTCGGCATCTACCCCATTGATTCGGGCCTCAAGGTCTTTGGCAAGTTGGGCGCCATTAGCTGGGACAGCGAAGCAACCCTTGGGTCATTTCCCCTGCCAACCAAGCAGGACGGCACGGATCTGGTCTGGGGGGTCGGCCTGGATTTCCGGGGCTCGGAGCGCTTTCATGTGCGTATCCAAGGCGAGTTTGTCGACATTGAGTTCGCCAATTCCTGGTGGGTGCTGACGGCCTCGCTTATTTACGGGATTCCGTTTGGGAACTGAGGTTCGCGCTGAGGTTCGCGCTGAGGTTCGCGCTGAGGTTCGCGCTGAGGTTCGCGCCTGAAGGCGCTCCTACGGGCGCTCCTACAGAGCGGAGCGGAGATTGGCCTGGCGGTCCTGCCCGGTCTGGAGTCGACCGACAAACCAGGTGCTGGCGTTGGACAAGGCCTTGTAGTCGAGGTCCACGGGCTGGGTGCGCATCCAGGCCACGACCTCGTTCCTGCCTCCCGCAGGAGCCCCTGGTAGGAGCGCCTCTACAACAACGTGCGAAGGTCAACGCGCGTGCCGCGCTCCCCGACCACTACCCGGGGCGCGCCCTCCTTGAGCAGTCGGTTGGCCAGGGCGTCCGCCGCGTCGGTCTCGCCGTGGACCAGGTAAACGGGTGGTTTGGGTGCAAAGCTGCTGTACCAGCGGGCGAGATCATTCTGGTCTCCGTGGGCGGAAAGGCCGCCCACCGTATGAATGCGTGCCTGTACCCGGATAGTCTCCTGGTGAATGCGCACAGTGGGGTTGCCATCCACCAGCCTGCGGCCCAGCGTCCCACTGGCCTGATAGCCGACGATGAGCACGTGGCATTCCGGGCGCCAGAGATTGTGCTTGAGGTGGTGGACGATGCGGCCGCCTTCACACATGCCGCTACCGGCAATGATGATGGCGCCACTGCTCAGCCGGTTGATGCGCTGGGAGTCTTCCGCGGCGGCGGTCAGCACGAGGTTGCTGAGCCGGGGCATGCCACCCTCGTCGTACAGTTCGGGCGTGTCCCAGTAAATCTGCGAGGTCCGGATCGCCATCGGACTGTCCAGGTAGATCTGCCAGCGGCTGAGGTTCCACTCGCTGTAGTGCCGGGCGAACAGGTCCAGTATTTCCTGGGTTCGCCCGACCGCGAAGGCGGGGATCAGGATGTTGCCCTTGCGGGCGTCCGCATCCTGGATGATGGTGGCAATTTCCTGGACGGTGGCCTCCCGGCCCCTGTGCAGGCGATTGCCGTAGGTGCTTTCCATCAGGACGAGATCGGCCGCCGTGTTCCGGGCCGGATCTTTCAGGATTGGCGTTCCGTACTGGCCAAGATCGCCGCTGAACACCAGCTTGCGCTCAACGTCCCGGTGCTTCAGCCAGAGCTCGATGCTGGCTGATCCCAGGATGTGCCCGGCATCCACATAACGCAGCCCGATCCCGGGGAAAATCTCTTGCCGCTCCAGGTAGGGCAGGGTGATGAATTGCCGCAGGGTCTGCTCCACGTCGGCCAGACTGTAGAGCGGCTCTACTGGCGCGAGGTCCGTGCGCTTGCGCTTGCGGTTCTCCCGCTCCGCGTCGCCTTCGGCAAGCCGGGCACTGTCTTCCAGCATGATTGCGCAGAAGCGTGCTGTGGTCTTGTGGACATGGATGGGGCCTGTGAAGCCGCGCTGGACCAGGAGCGGGAGACGGCCGCAATGATCGATGTGCGCGTGGGAGAGCACCACCGCGTCGATTTTCCCGGCATCGAAGGGAAACTCTTCGCGATTTCGGGCATGACCCTGACGACCCCCCTGGACAAGACCGCACTCGAGGAGGATCTGCCGGCCACCGACCCTGAGGATATGGCAGGAGCCGGTGACCTCGCGGGTGGCACCGTAAAACTCCAGTTCGAAGGGTTCGGACATCTGGCTCGTGTTGCGATCTGCTGAGGTTGCAGATTAACCTATCGTGGAACCGGGCTTTCCAGCAATAAAAACAGCCCGTAAGGCGGAGCAATTTCAGTCACTTGGAGGGCGCGTCGGTGCTGCAGGAATTCAAGGCCTTCGTAATGCGGGGTAATGTCGTTGATCTGGCAGTCGGCGTCATCATCGGCGCTGGGTTCGGGAAGATCGTGACGTCGCTGACCAATGACCTGATCCTGCCCGTAGTGGGTCTGGCGATGGGGAAGGTGGATTTCAGCAACCTCTTCGTCAATCTCGGCGACGGGGCCTACGACACGCTGAAGGCGGCCACCGATGCCGGCGCTCCGGTGCTGAAGTACGGCGTCTTCATCAATTCCATTCTTGACTTTGCGATCCTTGCCTTCATCATCTTCCTGATGGTGCGGACCGTGAATCGCCTGAAGGCCGAAGCCCCACCGCCGGCCCCGCTTGGGCCGACACCGGATCAGCAGCTGCTGGCTGAGATCCGCGACGTGTTGAAGAGTCGCTGAACGCCATCACTGTCGGCCCTCGCGGCGCCAGCCGCTGGGCTGCCGGCCATCCCTGGATCTACCGCACTGACGTTCGCCTGCCCCAGGGGCAGGCTGGTGGCGCCATCGCGCCCGTGCAGGATGAGCGGGGTCGGTTCCTGGGCCAGGCCTGCGTTTCCCTGCAGTCCAAGATCACGCTCCGCCGGATCACGCGCTCGGAACAGCCCGTTGACGCGAGCTTCTTCCGCCAGCGGATCGCGGAGGCCGCGGGGCTGCGGCGGGCGATGTTCCCGGGCGAGAGCACCTGGCGGGCGATTCACGGGGATGGCGACGGCCTTCCCGGGCTGGTCGTGGATCGTTACGGCGACTACCTGAGCGTCCAGTTGCTCATTCCGGCCATGGAACAGCGCCGTGATCTCCTCGTGCCCCTGCTCGTGGAGCAGTTTGCCTGCAAGGGCATCATGAACCGCTCGGACGCAGGCGTCCGGGCCCTCGAGGGTCTCGCCCAGGAGAAAGGGCTGCTGTGGGGAGTCGTGCCGGATCCGGTGGTGATCCGCGAGGGCCAGCTGGAGCTGGGTGTGAGTCTGGAGCACGGCCAGAAGACCGGGAGCTTTCTGGATCAGCGGGAGAATCATGTTGTGGCGGGGCGCTATGCCCGTGGTCACGTTCTCGACTGCTTCAGCTACATCGGTGGCTTTGCGCTACAGATGGCGCGGAAGGCCGAGCGGGTCACCGCAGTCGACAGCTCCGAGCCGGCCTGCGACCAGATCCGGGCCAACGCCGCCCGAAACGGCATCACGAATATCGACGTGCTGGCGGCGAACGCCTTCGACTTTCTCCGCGCCGAGTTCGATGCGATGCATCGCTACGACACGATCGTCCTGGATCCACCGGCCTTCGCCAAGAACAAGGACGCCACCGCAGCGGGTCTGCGTGGCTACAAGGAGATCAATCTGCGGGCCATGCAGCTGCTGGGTCCCGGCGGCTACCTGATTACTTCCAGCTGCAGTCATCATGTTGACGAGGCCGCCTTCGAGACCATGTTGCAGGCTGCCGCCGCCGATGCGGGTCGCGAGGTGCAGATCATCGAGAAGCGCGGTGCCGGCCGGGATCATCCGGTGCTGCTGGCGCTGCGGGAGACGCGTTACCTGAAGTGTTATGTGCTGCGAGTCGTATAGGAGGCAGGCGTGTACACCAATGTCTGGTATGTGGCGGGTTTCAGCCAGGACCTCAACAACGAGCCGATAAAGGTCACGATGCTCGGCGCTGACCTCGTGCTGTTCCGCGAGAGGGACGGCACAGCCCGGTGTATCAGCAATGTGTGCCCCCACCGGGGCTCGAGCCTCGCTGAGGGAGTCCTGTACAAGGACGGTACCCTCGGGTGCCCGTTTCACGGCTTTCGTTTCAACGGCCACGGCGCCTGCACGCTGATCCCTTCCCGTCGCGATCATGACCCGCAGGTCGTGGCGCCGGGGATCCGCACCGACGCGTATGCCACCGTGGAGCAGTACGGGTTGATCTGGGTGTGTCTCGGCGACGACCCGGACGCCGCGTCACCGATCTTCGCCATGCCCGAATGGGGGGATGCCAGTTTCCGCTTCACCAGCACGGCAGAAATCTGGAACGCGGACTACCACACCTGCAAGTTCACGAATCTGGATTACGTGCACCTGCCTGTCGTCCACGGCATCCTGTTCCGGGGCAACGAGAATCCAATCCAGGCCCCTGAGCACCACATCACCGGAACGGAACACGGCTTTCAGTCGGTGATGCGCGTCAACGCCGCACCCAGTGCGGGGGTCTGGAGTGAGTTGCGGGACAAGGACGCCAAAGTCGAATCCATCATGAAGTTCTTTGTTCCCGGGTTCACGCTGCGCGGTCAGGTGGAGATCGGCGGGATCGGTTCCGGGGAGTTCAATATTTTCTACGAGTTCACCACGCCCATCGACGAGCACCGGACGATGATGCGGCATTACTTCCTGCGCAATTACCGCAGGGAGGAAGACTTCGATGCAGAACACACCCGGCGCAACCTGCAGAACATTCATCAGGACAAGGCACTGGCCGAGTCCCAGCGACCCAGGGTGGCGGCTGCCGGGCCCAACCCGAACGGCATCTACACCCACGATGAAGACAAGATCATGCTGACCTACTGGGGGTTGATGGAACGGCTCCGTAACCAGGGCTGGCAGATCGACGGGGCAACGCTGGTTGACCCCGGCCATGCGGTTCGCATCATTCCGTCGCCGGCACGCAAGGCCAAACCCGATGGTTGGGTTTACCCCGCGCTGTCCCGAATCCCGGCCGGCAAGCCGGCGGAGGCTGCGGTGCGCGACCTGAAATTCGTGGAGATAGACGCGCTCAAACCAACCCGCCCGAAGGACTACGGCACGTCGGAGCCGGTCGTGCCCCGGGATGCGAAGTCCAATGCCACGCTGGAGTGGGAGGCCGCAGCCCTTGCCCGGGTCGAAAAAGCCCCCGGCTTCGTCCAGCCGATGATCATCAAAAACGCCGAGGCGGCGGCGCGGGCCAACGGCAGCAACTTTGTGACCGTCAAGCTCCTGGACGAGATTCAGGCCAAACAGGGGAAATAGCATGGCAATCAGAAAGGAACTTAGTGGCAAAGTCGTCATCGTCACCGGCGGGACGATGGGCATCGGCTTCGGCATGGCAACCAGGCTCGCCAGGTACGGTGCCAGCGTGGTCATCACCAGTCGCAACAGTGACAGTGGTGCAGCAGCCCTGACCCGCCTGCGGGAGGCCGCTGGCTGCGAACCCGGGCAGGTGGCCTACCTCCAGATGGACATCACCAGCGAAGCGGATAACGAACGTCTCGTGGCCTTTGCGGTGCAGACCTATGGCCGCCTGGATGCACTCATCAACAACGCCGTTTTCCCGGGTGACTTCCAGCTGCTGGCCGATGAGTCCCTGGAGAGTTTCGAGCGGGTGATGCGGACCAACGTCACCGGCACCTACCTCGGGATGCGCTTTGCAATCAGGCAGTTCCTCGCCCAGGGGGCGACGACTGGCGATAATTACTCAATCATCAATATCAGCTCCGGCGCGACGCGGGATACCGGGATGCGCATGGCGCCCTATATCGCCTCGAAACTGGCAGTGGAAGGCCTCACGCAGGCCGCGGCGCTCGAGTACGGACGCCAGGGCATACGCATCAACACCCTGCTGTTCGGTGTGTTTGCCACCGAGAAGGCGCAGCAGATCCACGCGGCGATGCCCGCTGTCCTCGAGAAAAATGCCGCCAAACACCACGTCGGTCGCTTCGGTGACCCGGAGCATGACGCGGGGGAGGCGGCGGCCTACCTGATCTCTGACCGGGGCTCTTTTGTCACGGGTACCACGCTGCGCGTGGACGGCGGGATGTGCCTGTAACGACCCACCAGGCTGGGCATTGACCCCCGCCACCGGAACGTCGAGGATTGCAGCCATGAAGTGGGAAGGCGGGCGGCGAAGCTCCAACGTGGAGGACCGGCGGGGCATGACCGGCCGGCCGGCCTTCGTGGGCGGCGGGCTCGGCACCATCGTGCTCGTGCTGGTGGCGCTTTATTTCGGCGTCGATCCCACCTTCCTGCTGCAGAACGCCCCGGTCGGTCAGGTCGGCCAGGAGCAGTCGGCTGCGCCACCCGCCGGTCAGCCCGATCCCGCCTCGGATTTCATTTCGGTGGTCCTGGCCGACACCGAGGACACCTGGACCGCGCTCTTCGCCGAAGGCGGTCAACGCTATGTGGCGCCAACGCTGGTCCTCTTTTCCGGCAGCGTCCAGTCCGCCTGCGGGAGTGCCCAGGCGGCAATGGGGCCCTTCTACTGTCCGGCCGACCAGAAGGTGTATATCGATCTCAGTTTCTACCAGGACCTGAAGGACCGCTTCCAGGCGCCGGGGGACTTCGCTCAGGCCTACGTCATTGCCCACGAGATCGGGCATCACGTGCAGAACCTCACCGGACTCTCCGATCAGGTTCAGCGTGCCCGCCAGACTGCCAGTGAAGGGGAGGCCAACGCGCTGTCTGTGCGGCTGGAACTGCAGGCTGACTGTTTCGCCGGCATCTGGGCCCACCGGGCGGACCGCACCCGGCAGATCCTGGAGACCGGCGACGTCGAGGAGGCCCTGACTGCCGCGAGCGCTATTGGCGACGATCGCCTTCAGCAGCAGTCCCGGGGCTATGTCACGCCGGATTCATTTACTCATGGAAGCGCGGACCAGCGCGTGCGCTGGTTCAGGCGCGGGCTCGACAGCGGTCAGCTCGACGCATGCGACACGTTCAAGCCGGTAGGAGCGCCTTAAGGCGCGATCCCCGGGCGATAATCGATCGCGCCTAAAGGCGCTCCTACCAGGGAATGACCCGCCCGTCCTTGTAGTCGAGGAACTCGCCGTTCTGGGCGGGCGTCAGGTCGGCGATGACTTTGATGATGCCTGCCACACTGTCGCTCGGCGCGATGACGCCAGGCTGCTTGAAGTTGCTGCCATAACCCAGCTCACCCTCCACCGGCTTGGTGTCCACTGAGCCCGGCGAGATGGCGGCGATAATCACGCCCTTCTTTGCCGTCTCATAGCCCAGCGTGTGCACGATCATGTTCAGCGCCGCCTTGCTGGTGCGGTACTCATACATCATCGGCATCTTCGGGCCTTCTGCGAAAGAACCCGCCTTGCTGGAGATGACCGCAATCTTCTTCTGGCCGGACTTCTGTACCTGGGGGAGGAACGTGGCCACCAGCTTCGCGGGTCCCAGCGCATTGATCCGGTAACTGTTCATGGCCTCCTCATAGTCGATGGTCGTCGCCCCCTTCATGGCCGACATGTAGCGCGGCGTCTTGCCCGCGTTGCTCAGCAAAACGTCGATGGGCTGATCCTTGTACTTCAGGGCCAGGGCATCGACTCCGGCGAAATCAGTGACGTCCAGCTTTTCGACGGTGATGTCCGAGTCGGACTTGGCCAGCGCCTGCAGGTCGGTCGCGCCGGGCACATCCCGGACCGTGGCGATGATCTTCCAGTCCAGGGCCGAGTACTGGCGGACCAGCTCAAGGCCGATACCCCGGTTGGCACCGGTAATCAGGACCACGGGCTTCACGGCATCGGCCGCCAGGCTCAAGGCGGGCAGGCTGGCGGTGGCCAGCAGGCCGGCAAGGAAAAGTACAGCGGTGCGCATGGCATTTGGTCTCTCGGGCAGCGACGGGATCATCAGCTTCGGTGATGGGACCCGCAGCGTCAAGGTTTCCGGGCTGCAGCCCCGGCAGGTGGTTGCCTCCCGATCCGGTTGGTACTCTAGGGACTCGTGAATCGGCGCTGGTGAGATACGCATATGACGGACGGCGTGCTGATTTTTGGGGCGAGCCGCGGTACCGGGCTCGAAGTGGCGCGCTTGCTGGACCGGCGAGGCGAGTCCGTTACGGCCTTCGTGCGCCCCACCACCGACATGGCGGCGTTGCTGCAGCTCCGGGTCCGGTTATCGCGCGGTGACATCCTCGATCCCCAGTCCGTGCAGGGCGCCCTGGCCGGTGGCAGCTTTCGCGCCATCATCGACACGGTTGGCGGCAGGCGGGGCGAGCCCCGGCCTGACTACCACGGCACCCGTAATCTGGTCGATGCGGCCCGGGCCGCCGGCGTGCCCCGGTTCATCCTCGTCACGGCGATCGGCTGCGGTGACAGCCGCGGCGCGGTGGGGCCCGGTGTCCTGGCATTCCTCGGCGCCGTTCTCGAGGAAAAGACCCTTGGCGAGAACTACCTGATGGCGAGCGGTCTCGACTACACCATCCTGCGTCCGGGTGGCATGACCAGCGATCCCGCCAGCGGCACGGCTATCCGTACGGAGGACCGCCAGGTCATGGGTATGATCAGCCGGGCCGATCTCGCGCGACTGGTGGTGGACTGCCTGGATGATCCGCTCAGTATTGCCAAGGTCTTTCATACGGTGGACCCCGGGATCCGGCGGGAGGCGCCTCTGCAGCGGGGCCAGGTCTTCCCGGGGGGGGCCGTCCCGTGAGCGGCGTCCCACAACTTTCCCTGCCCCGGCCGGCCGGGTGAATCCGCGTCGGAGGCAGCGGCGAAATCGGTGTTAACGGTATTTTCTCGAGACAGATCAGGACCATGGTCATGGCCAGAGCGCAACCAGCCCACGGCAACGCCTTTGCCGGCGACCTCCTGGAGCGGAGCGCCTCGGGTTACGCCGGCGTGGCCGCCACACTCATGGTGGAACGCGATCCCGGCCTGCGTGAGCGGCAGGGACCGACAGCACTGACAGCCTGGCGCTCCCATCTCACCCAGCGGGTACTGGAACTGGCCGCGGCGGTAGTGGCGGGTGAACCCCGTCTTTTCACGGGCCGCGTCACCTGGTCCCGCAAGGCCTTCAAAGCCCGGGGCCAGGCTGATCTGGATCTGCGCAACAGCGTTCAGGCACTCCGGGATGTTCTCGTCGAGCGGTTACCCGAGCCTGCCCTCGGCCTGCCGGTCGACTACGTGGATGCCGCGCTGGCGCTGCTGGCGCTGCCCGCGCCATCACCAGATCCGTCGGAGCTGGATCCCAGGCGGCCCACAGATCGCCTTGCTCTGGACTACCTCCAGAAGATTCTCGAGGGCAACGTGGCGGATGGGATCGAACTCGTTACGGCGGCGGCCGTGGGCGCTCTGGGTGCCAGGGCCGCGTACACCGACGTGCTGCTGCCCGCCCAGCGGGAGGTTGGTCGGCTCTGGCATGCCGGTGAGCTCAATATCGCCGAGGAGCACATGGTCACAGCCGCCACCCAGCGCACCATGGCTGTCGTCGCCAGCCAGGCGCCGAAGCAGCCGCCCAACGGGCGCACCGTCGTGGTGGCTGCCGTCTCCGGCAACGTGCACGATATCGGTCTGCGGGCGGCCGCCGACATGTACCAGATTGCCGGCTGGCGCGTGATTTTTGTCGGCTCCGACATTCCGATGCAGGATCTCCCGACCATGCTCGCGTTCTTCGAGGCTGATCTCCTGATGCTGGGCGCAACGCTGGGCACGCACATTCCGCGGGTGGCTCAAGCCATTCGTTCCATCCGCGAGCGCTGCGAACGGCCGGTGCGCGTGATCGTCGGCGGCGCTGCCTTCGATGAGGCGGTGGATCTCTGGGAGAAGGTGGGCAGCGATGGCTACGCCGCCACCATTGACAAGGGGCTTGAAGTGGGCGCCAGGCTGGTGGGCCTGCAGGATGCCTAGGCTGCCGTTCCTCGCCTTGCCGGCCCTCGTCGTGGTGCTCCTGGCTGGCGCTTCGGCTTTTGCCGGGCAGGATGGGTACGCAGAACGGCAGGCCGAACTGGACCGGCGCTGCGAGGAAGCCCGGGCGGTGAAGCTGGCACCCATTCGCGCAGACCTCTACAAGGAGTGCGTCGCGAACAAGCAGGGGGACGAGGCTTATTGCCGCCGCTCCGCCGACGCCTACAACGGCAACCGGGCCAAGGGGGCTCCCCGCTTCTACGAATTGCCCGAGTGCGAGGCGGCGTTCGCCTTCAGAAAAAGCGCCCGGGGCTAGGGTTCAGCCGCCAGCCTCTAAGCGTCGCCCCCACAGGGCCAGCGTAGAGCCGGTCAACTTCCGCGAATATGTTGGGTTCGTCCTTCTCGAGCAGGGCGCGGTTGGTGGGGGGGAATTTTTCTCGCCCGCCTTCTTCCGGCCACTGCATCGTGGCGTCGATGATGATTTTGCTGGTCCGACCCTGCACGGGCTGGCTGGGGTCGGTGACGATGCCCTGCACGTCCCCAATGGTCTCAGTGGCCGGTGCCGGCTGCCAGCGTGAGCCCAGCGCAAACATAATCTGCGTGCGATCCATCACATCGATGTCTTTGTCCACCACGGTCACCACCTTGGCATTGCGGTAGCTAGCTGGCCCGTTGCCCGGCACCACTGGCCGCCGATCTTGACCCGGTCGAAGAGCAGGGCCGGAACGCCAAAGAAACTGTAGAGATCGTTGGCCCGGTAGACGAGCCCGTTGGCCTCCAGCGCCGCAAGGCTGCCGCCAACTGCCAGGAGGTCACGCCGGGACAAGAGGGAATCGGTCATGGACTGCGCTCCGGAATCAGAGTGCAGTCGAAACTACCGGTTGCCCCGCGCCACGGCGCGCCGGGCCCGCCCGCGCAAGCCGAGAATCGCCGCCGACACCACCACGAGGGTAGCGAGCCACCCCCCGGTGCGGCCTTCGATCACCTGGAAAATGACGCCGTGGGCGATAGTAAGGAACAGCGCGACAACGGCCGCGCCCTGCAGCCGCTTCCAGCGCGCCGGGCCCAGCCGGGCCAGGCTCCAGTGGTTCGACAGGGCGAGCAGCATGAGGAACAGAAGTCCCACCAGGTAGCCAGCGACGATGCTGAGGGTCCCGATCCAGCCCGCCCAGCCGGGCAAGGGGTTGTCCGGCGGGCCCGTGATGTAAGCACGGAAGTAGGCGGCCTGCATCACGATGCCGGTGGCCACCACCAAGTGCGCGAGGCCGGTCAGCGCCGCCCAGATCCCCAGGTCCCTGCGCAGCAACTGGTTGATGACCGGCCGGCCGGTACGCAGCGCCTGCCAGGGTCCGATGCCGAGCGCCGCCACGAGCAGGGCGACGCAGAGCCACGCGGTCAGAAGGCTGAGGCGGTCCCGGGCCATGGCGGGCTCGCCGGCGAACCAGCCCACCGCCGCGAGTGCCGCGACAGTCAGGAGCAGCAAACCGTGGCGCCGTGACCGCTTACTCAGGGGTCTCGCCGCTCGTTTGGCCGCTCGTCTGGCCACCCATTTGGCCGGGCATCCGGCCCCGGGTGTAGAGCTGGTCGATACGGCGGGTGACCAGGGTGGCCCACCGCTGGCTCAGGCGGCGCAACTCGCTCCAGGTGGTGACCGGGTCTGCGCGGGAGAGGTTGCCGGCACCGAGGCCACCACTGTCATCCAAAGAGTCTGCCACCCGGCGATCAACGGCGCGGGCAAGGATTTCGCCACTCAACGAGTCCTGCAGTTCAAGGACCAGGGTGGCGGCGCCAAACTCGTCGATAAAAGTTTCGGTACGGCCAGGTCCCTCCGGCGGCACCTTCGAGACGATGTCGAGTAGCGAGGTCCGGACCAGCAGGACGTCGGGTCCCGGTTCCGTCGTGAGCTTAAGATTGCGGCTCTGGGCGAGTGCGTCGCGAAAGGCCATCGTCACCGTAGCCACCAGCCGTTGCCGGTTTGCCGGGCTGACGGGAAAGTTTCGTTCCTGGGACGCGAACGTCGGGTTGTCCGTCCCGGGACGAACGGCCCGGAACTGGACTTCCACCGGCAGCAGCAGGATCTGCCGGTAGTTGCTGATATTGATCTCCGGCTTGACCCACGCTTCCTTCATGCCCGAGTCCCGGACGGGGACCATGCCGTCGTAGGTGGGGCCAGCGGTGTCGATGACGGGATTCGCTGGCGTGCAGGCGGCGGCCGCGAGAAACGCGGCGAGCAGCGTCACGGCGGCAAACGGGCGAACTGCGCTGGTGGCCATGGTTGGGCATTCCTGGCTTAAGTGCAGTGGCGTAATCATCGTCGTTTCCAGTCTGTCCCGCCAGACGCCAGGTGATTTCTGCTATGGGGGATTACGACTACACTGGGATGCGGCGCCGAATACCCCGCAGCATTTCAGTGGCACTGACCCGGAGACCGACCATGCCTGACCACCGGCCGCTACTCGCCCTGTTGATTGCGCTGCTCGTCTCCGCCTGCGGCGGAGAACGGGGCAAGCCGACGCCGGCACTTCCCGGCCCGGCAGCAGACGCGGCCCCGCAGGCAGTGGCTTTCCCGCCGCCAGCTTCGGCGGAGTTCTGCCGGGCTGCCCAGAGTTTTATGGCGAACACCGCCGTGCAGGCCACCAACACCGTCTTCACCGACATGCCCTCTTACCGGCATTCCAAACCATCGCCCAACCCGCTGCTGATCTACCAGGTGGTGACCTATGCCGGGAAGCTGCCCATCATGGTCTCCTGCAAGCTCAAGACGGCGGCCCACCTACGGGCCGTCTACGGTCCTCAGGCTGCGGGTGAGCAGCGCTCCTGCCCGGCAGTCACCCGCGAGTTGCTGGCGACTACAGTGGCGGGGCTCCGGCAAAACAGCGAGGCAGAGGCCGCGGAACGCGGCGCCGCGTTCGTGGTCGACGAGGACGAGCCCTACGTTACCGGGCGCGACTACCTGGCTGATTTCCCACTGAGTTACCGGGGCCCGGACGGTGCTATCCATGTCAGCTCCCACGGACTGTTCCAGAACTACGACAGCTGGATCACGGCCGTGCTGCCCCGGCAGGTGCAGGGGCAGAGCTACTGCCATCTGGCGACGGTTGAGTATCTGACGGCCCTGGCCCGAGGAGATCTGGAGCCTGGCACCGTGGTCACGACGGCCGACGATGCGCCGGTCGTGCCGGCCGGGGGCTGACGAGTCAGCCCCCAGAATCCGGACCCAATCGGGACTTTCGTCACTTGCAATACGCCCCCGCGGTAGGTAGTGTGTAGCTCCACAGCTACACGTGTAGATCAATGGCTCTCAACATCCGCAATGCCGAGGCCGAGAAGCTGGCGGACGCCTTGGCTCGCCTGACTGGCGAAACCAAGACCGACGCGGTGACCAAAGCCCTCCGGGACCGCCTGGCGCGGGTCCGGCGCGAGCGCGCCAGGCGCCGCCTCGCGGACGAACTCGACGATCTGGCCTTGCAGTGCGCCCGGCTGCCCGTGCTGGACCGGCGAAGCGCTGACGAGATCCTGGGCTATGACAACACCGGAACTCCAGGCTGATGGTTATCGACTCCTCGGCACTGCTCGCGATCCTGCAGGACGAACCCGAGAGGCGCGCGCTCGTCGAGGTCATTGAGAGCGCCGATCGCCGCTGCCTCTCGGTCGTTAACCTGGTTGAGGCCAGCATCGTGCTGGAAACGCGACGTGGACCGGCTGCAGCCCAGCTCCTCGATGCTCTCGTTGAGCGTGCCGGAATCGAGGTGATGGGCGTTGACCTTGAACAGGGCGCACTGGCCCGGCGGGCCTTCGCCCGCTACGGGAAGGGGCGCCATTCCGCAGGGCTGAATTTCGGTGACTGCTTTGCCTATGCCCTGGCTCAGACCCTGGGCGATTCGCTGCTCTTCAAGGGCAACGACTTCAGCCAGACGGACGTCGCCCCCGCGCGACTCCCACTGAATGACTAACCCGTTACAGCCTGCGGCTGCAACCGCGAGTCGGGCTTGTCGAGCACCACCTGGACGGCGCTGATTGCCCGTTCCAGGAACCCGCCTTCGCAATAGGCGAGGTACCAGTCCCACATGCGGACGAACTCGTCGGGGTAGCCGAGGCGTCGCACCGCCGGCAGGCGGTGCAGGAAGCGCTTGCGCCAGATCTGCAAGGTGCGGGCATAGTCGAAGCCGATGTCGTGGAGGTTCGTGAGTTGCAGGTCCGTCACGCGGCTGACGGACGAGAGGATTGCACCGCAGGAAGGCAGTGCGCCACCCGGGAAGATGTACTTCTGGATGAAGTCGACGGAGTGCCGGGCCTGCTCATAGTTCCGGTCGGCGATGATGATGGACTGCAGGACCATCCTGCCAGCCGGCTTCAGCCGTGCGCTGCAGATACGGAAGTAGCTGTCCAGGAAGTTGAGCCCCACGGCCTCGATCATCTCCACGGAGACGAGCTTGTCGAAGGTGCCCGTGAGGTCGCGATAGTCCTCGCTGAGGATCGTGATGCGGTCGCCGAGACCCGCCTTGCCCACCCGCTCGGTGGCGAAATCAAACTGGTTCCGGGAGATCGTGGTCGTCGTCACGCGACAGCCGAAATTCTGCGCCGCATACAGCGCCAGTCCGCCCCAGCCCGTGCCAATTTCCAGGAGGTGATCCGTGGGGCGCAGGTCCAGTTTGCGGCAGAGCAGATCGAGTTTGTGCAGGGACGCCTCTTCCAGTGAGGACTCTGGCCGGGGGAAAACGGCCGATGAGTACATCATGGCGGGGTCGAGAAACAGCTCGAACAACTCGTTCCCGAGATCGTAGTGGGCCTGGATATTCCGCCGGCTGCCGGCCCGGCTGTTGCGATGATACCAGTGGGCCACCTTGAGCAGCGCCCCGCCCAGACGGGCCATGCCCGACTCCAGGCGGTTCATGACCTCCCGGTTGATGACCAGCAGGCGCATGACTCCCGGCAGGTCCGACACGGTCCACTTGCCGGCCATGTAGGCCTCGGCAGCGCCGACGGTGCCGCCGGTGGCGATGTCCAGGTAGGCAGAAAGATCGTGGATGTGGAGCGCCACGTCCGGGACCAGCGCCGAGGGCGCCGCCGTCTGCGCCACGCCGAAGTGAAAGCTGCCCAGCGGGTCCTGCAGCTGCAGCCGGCCGGCGGTGATCGAGGCCAGGACATCGTGCACGCCGCGCCGGGCGAGGCGCACGGCGGCCGTCAGCGGCGGCGTCGGAGCCGCGGTGCGGCCAGTCACTGGCCGGGCAAGAGTTTCTTCCGCGTCATTCATGAGGCGCATTCATCGAGGCGACAGGGACGTGATCGTACACCGGCGCCTTTTTCCGCCACAGGCGCAACGCCTGCCAGTGGATCAGCGCCGTCACCCGCAGCGTCGCCAGCGGATCGGTGGCGATGACCCGGGCCAGAGACCGGGACGAGATGGCAACGCGCTGAAAGCTCAGGTGAGCATCGAAGCACCGCGCCCCCTCCCGCCAGTTTTCCAGCGCAAAGGCCAGTCGCGGCCCCGGCGGCGCGAGCCGGCAGCGGTATCCCATGTCCATCGGCAGGAATGGCGACACGTGAAAGGCCTTGGCAAACTCGAACTTGAAGCCCCCGTTGGCGATGGGCGCACCGCGGGTCAGCACGTAGGGATGCATCTCCCGCCAGGGCATGTTGCTGACCTCAAGGACCACCGCCTCAAGCTCGCCGTCGGGGGCGTAACAGTAGTAGGCGCTCAAGGGATTGAAGCCGTAGCCAAGGTACCGGAAGTGGGTCAGCAACCGGATGGGACCTGAGGGGCGAAAGCCGGCCTGGACGGCGACCAGATCCCGGATGCTCTGGTCCAGCGGCACCGTGGCTTCGCCGTAGTGATCGGCGCGCCGGAACCACGCGGGGGCCGGGCTTCGGGCAGACCACAGCCAGAACGGGTCGAACAATTCCGGCAGCTCGGCCAGGTCCACGTAGAGCATGGAGAGGCCGTAACGGAAGTCGTGACGGACCGGCCGAAAGCGCCGGTGGCTAACGTGTCCCTGATAGATACAGCTGTGCATCGGCCGTCTCTGGAGCAAATGTCGGGGAGAGTTTGTTCCCCAGCGCGCCGCACACGAGAGCGGCACTCCGCACCCCGTCCTCGTGGAAACCATAGCCCCAATAGGCGCCGCAGTACCAGGTGCGCTGCACGCCGTTGATTTCCCCACGCCGTTCCTGGGCACGCAGGCTGGCGTTGTCGAACACCGGATGACTGTAGGTCTGGCGGTGCAGGACCGTGCGCGGGTCTATGCCCTCATCCCCATTGAGGGTCAGCAGAAACTGGCGCCCGGTTGGCAGGCTCTGGAGCCGGGTGAGGTTGTACGTGACGGATACCCGGCTGGTCGCAGTGGCCTCGGGACGACGGTGATAGTTCCAGGACGCCCACGCCCGGCGACGGCGGGGCAGAAGTCGCAGGTCGGTGTGGAGCACGGCGTCGTTATCCTGGTAGGTGATGGCGCCGAGCACCTGCCGTTCCGCCGCGCTGGGATCCCGCAGCAGCGCGAGGGCCTGGTCGCTGTGGCAGGCCATGATGACCTGGTCGTACTCCGCCGCGGGACGACCCCTGGCCTTCACCACCACCCGGTCCGCATGCCGCTCGATCCACTCCACCGGCGTGTCGAGCTGCAGACGGTCGCGCAGGGGGCGGAGCAACGCCCGGACATACTCCTGGGAGCCGCCGGTGACCGTCAGCCACTGGGGCCGGCCCTCCACCTGCAGCAGGCCGTGATTCTCGAAGAAGCGACCGAAGTGCGCCGCCGGGAACGCGAGGATGCGGGACGGCTCGGCCGACCAGATCGCGCCCGCCATCGGCAACAGGTAGTCATCCAGAAGTCTGCCACGAAGGTTCCGGGCGGCCAGGAACTCGCCAAGGGTCACTGCCGGGTCGGCGGCCACCAGTTGGGGCCCCAGGCTGTTGAAGCGGAGGATGTCGCGGAGCATCCCGTAGAACGCCGGCCGAAACACATTCCGGCGCTGGGCGAAGAGGGCATCAAAGGTGTTGTCACCCCGATACTCGAGACCACTCGCGCCGCACCGGAAGCTGAAGCTCATCTCGCTGGGCTGGCAGGCGACACCCAGCGACTTAAGGAGCGCTGTGAAGAGCGGGTAGGTTTTCTCGTTGAAGACGATGAAGCCCGTGTCGATGGCAAAGCGCTGCCCGTCCATGGCCACTTCGACCGTGTTGCTGTGCCCGCCGGCGTGCCCCTGGGCTTCGAAAAGGGTCAGCTGGCATCGCGGGGCAAGCTGCCTGGCCGCATAGAGCCCGGAAATTCCAGTGCCTACAACTGCAACGCGCACTACTCAAGCCTGCTTTCGGTTTTCTCAGGTCAGCAGAGCAGTACGCCTGCAGACGGCAAATGGATGCAAAAAATGCGAGTATCCGGTATCAGGCAAAACTATATCGGCTGTAGCCGGCGAGCTCGCTGGTGTCGCCAGAAAGGACCGGAGAATGAACCTGCGTGGATGCTTGCTGCTGGTCTGCCTGGGATTTCTCTCGGGCTGCGGGACTCCGCCGACGCCCCTGCCGGCCCTCAATGCAAGCTACGAGCAGGCGCTGGCCCGTACCGCCCCGCTGGCCGTGATCCTGGCGCCCGGTGCCGAAGAAGAGCGCCGGGCCTTTGCCGGAGTCCAGCGCTACTTCACCGGCATGACCACGGCGTCAGTCCGGGATCTGACGTCCCTGGTCTACGCCCCAGAGTCCTACCTGAATGACACGCTGGTCGCCATCGAGGGCAGTGCCAACATCGAGGCCTACTTTGCCCACACCGCCGGGCAGGTCCGCACACTGAACGTCGAGTTTCTGGAGCGCGCCCCGGTCGGGACGGACTGGTATGTACGCTGGCAGATGACGGTGATCGCCGCTGGCCTTAATGGTGGCCAACCCATCGTCACCTACGGCGTCACCCAGTTTCGGTTTGACCCGCAGGGCCGGGTCCTGATCCACAAGGACTTCTGGGACGCCGGCTCGGGACTCTACGAGCAGCTCCCCGTCCTCGGGCGGGTCATCAGGCGGGTCCGGGGGATCGTGGAGGCCGCCGGCCGGAGTGAGGCCCCGCCGTGAGTCTGCTGATCGAGCTGTGCGAACGCGGCCTGATACCCGACCGGCTCACCCGGTTCGGGATGCGCCGGCTGATGGCCGGGAGGCTCGCCAGCGAATCCGGCGACCGGGGTGAAGGTGAGTTCAACGAGTTTCGCCGGCGACTGTTGGGTCTACGCCAGAGCCCGGTAGCCATTGAAACCGCGAAGGCCAATGAGCAGCACTACGAGGTTCCGGCGGCGTTCTTCCAGTCCGTCCTGGGTCCGCATCTCAAGTACAGCTGTTGCCAGTACGACGACGGCGAGCGCCACGGTTCTGTCGCGCTGCGCGAGGCGGAGGAGGCGATGCTCCGGCTGACCAGTGCGCGCGCCGGGCTTGCCGATGGCCAACGTATCCTCGAGCTGGGTTGCGGCTGGGGCTCACTGACGTTGTGGATGGCAGCACACTATCCGGGCAGCCGCGTCACTGCCGTCTCCAACTCCGCATCCCAGCGCCAGTTCATTCGGGGTCAGGCCCTGGAGCGGGGTCTGACAAACGTCGAGGTCATCACGGCGGATGCGAACGTTTTCGCGACGGACCAGCGTTTCGACCGGGTGGTGTCCGTCGAGATGTTCGAGCATATGCGCAACTACGCCACCCTCATGGAACGCATTGCCGGCTGGCTGGAGCCCGGGGGCAAGCTCTTCGTGCACATCTTCTGCCACCGCTCGCTGATGTACCCATTCACCGTGGACGGCGACGAGGACTGGATGGCGCGGTACTTTTTCACGGGTGGCCTGATGCCGGCGGAGAGCACGCTGCTGCATTTCCAGGAACACCTCACGTTGGAAGACCAGTGGCGCGTGTCTGGCACTCACTACGCCCGGACCGCGAACGACTGGCTGGCGAATCAGGACCGGGAGCGTGCCAGGGTGATGGCCGTCCTGACCGAAGCCTACGGCCCGGCGGAGGCGGCCCGCTGGTTCCAGCGCTGGCGGATGTTCTTCATGGCGGTAGCGGAGCTGTTTGGCTATGCCGGCGGCACGGAATGGCTGGTAGCGCACTACCGGTTCAGCCGATAATCCAGCCATGCTCCAGATCGTACTGGCCGGCCTCGCCACGACCACCGCGCTCATGGTCGTGGCCTGGCTGCTGAGTCTGACCCTGCGCAACGTGGGGATCGTCGATGTTTTCTGGGGTCTGGCCATTGCGGGTGCCGGCGGTACCTGGCTGTTGCTGCAGCCGGACCCCAGCCCCCGCGGCGCGCTGGCCCTGCTGCTCGCCGTGCTCTGGGCCGCGCGCCTGGCGCTGCATATCCTGTGGCGCAATCGGGGCAAGCCCGAAGACCGGCGCTATCGCGTGATCCGGGCAAACAATGAGCCGAACTTCGCGTTCAAGAGCCTGTACATCGTGTTCCTGCTGCAGGCCGTGCTGGCGTGGCTGGTCGCCATGCCACTGCTCGGCACGGCGCTATCCACCGCCAGTCCCCTCGGACCCGTCGATCTGCCCGGTGTCCTGCTGTGGCTGGCGGGCTTCCTCCTGCAGTCCACCGCCGACCTGCAGCTGGCCCGGTTCCAGAAACGGCCGGATGCGGAACGGGCCGTGATGAATCAGGGCGTCTGGCGCTACAGCCGCCATCCGAACTATTTCGGTGAGTTCCTCATGTGGTGGGGCCTCTGGCTCATCGCTGCGGCGGGCGGCGCCTGGTGGACGGTCTTCGGCCCGCTCCTGATCACGTTTTTCCTGCTCAAGGTGTCCGGTGTGGCGCTGACGGAGAAGGACATCGGCTCCCGGCGCCCCGAATACGCGGACTACATCCGGCGCACCAGTGCGTTTGTGCCCTGGCCACCCCGCTGAAGCCGCCTCGCTAAAGGAGCACGACTGATGCAGCGCTTCGTCCTGGCCAGCCTGTTGATGCTGAGCAGCGGCTCCGCTTTCCCCGCAGCGCCACTGTGTGCGAGCCCGGAACAGGGGGCGATGGTCCAGGCGCTCTACGCCACAGTGACCGTACCGCCCACCTTCATGGGCGCCACTACCCTCGGGATTCCCGAGGCGATGCTGGCGAGCGCCCTGTCCGGGAAGCAGGCCGTTGGCACCACGGGTGCTGGCTTCGCGGCAGTCTGGAAATCCCTACAGGAGTGGGAGGACGCGACAGTGGTGGTGCTGAAGGATGGGAACGTCTTCGAGATCCGGGGACGCATACCGGGTGGAGCGCCGTCCACGAAGAGCCAGTTCTACAATCTGGAACAGGACGGTGCCGGCCTGAGCGGGCATCTGCGCCCGGATCTGCTGGGTGCGATTTATGCTCTGGATCTGCCTGGCGCGCAGGGCCCCCTTCGGGGAATCACGTTCCTCGACGCGGCCGGCGAGGGGATCTTTGGCGTCTATCTGCCCGAGGGCGCGGACCCGAAGCCTTCGCTGCTGGCCCAGTTCGAGAATACCCGGGCCGTGATTGCGGGATTGCCGCGGGTGTGCGGTTAACGGGTTTAATGACACGCACAACGTAGTAAGGTCCCTGGCCCCATGGCTCAATCGCTGTCTCTTATACACATCTCCGAGCCCACGAGACTAAGGCGAATCTCG
>ENA-ORBV01003036-ORBV01003036.1-microbial-mat-metagenome-genome-assembly--contig:-NODE-3036-length-34353-cov-5.401097_pt1 | contig 34353 bp, 27 predicted proteins | sample MGYA00237777_ERZ505514 | MGnify/ENA primary metagenome ERZ505514 (study PRJEB26160, sample SAMN06269048) | microbial mat metagenome | isolation source: Oligotrophic lake microbial mat | place... | reverse complement strand
GTGCCAGCTCGATGCGCGCGGGGTCGAGGCGGCTGTCGGTCGGTGGCAACTTCGCCGCAGCGGTAGCGAGCCCGAGCGCCTGCAGCTCAATCGCCTGATCGAATTCGCCGCGTTGGCGCCGCACCGCACCGAGCAGGATCTGATGCATGGCGAGATCGCCGAGTGCCACTTCGCCGAACCCCTGCAGGCCGGCGACGGTCTGGTCGAGTTTCTCGATGGCAATCCGGACAATCCGGTCATCGTGGGCAGCCTGTACAACGCCGCCAACATGCCACCGTGGAAGCTGCCGGAGAACAAGACGCAGAGCGGAATCCGCACGAAGTCGACACTCAAGGGCGGCGCGGACAACCACAACGAACTGCGTTTCGAGGACAAGAAGGACCAGGAACAGATCTTCGTGCAAGCCGAGAAGGATCTCGATGTCGTCGTGAAGCACAACGAGACACGCAAGGTCGGGCACGATCGTACGACAACCATCAAGCACGACGAGACGAAGACCGTCGAGGAAGGGAACGAGACGACGACGATCGCGAAAGGCACGCAAGTCATCAAAGTCGCAGACAACAATCGTTCACTGCATGTGGAGAAGGATCACTCTGTCAAGGTGAACGGGGCAGAGACGATTACGGTCGCCAAGGATCGCACGGTGACAGTTGCGCAGACGCAGACCTACGCCATCACGAAAGACAACGTGCTGACGGTGAAGGGCAAGCAGGCGCGTACGATCACCGGCGATGACACCACCGAGATCAAGGAAGGCGATTCTTCGCTGCGCGCCAAACTCGGCAAGATTGCCGTCGAGGCGAAGGTCGGTAACATCACGGTGAAGACCGGCGCCGGCAGCATCACGATGGAAGCCATGCAAGCCATTGAGCTCAAGGTGGGCGCAAACTCCATCAAGATCGATCAGACCGGCATCACCATGAAGGGCATCATGGTCAAGATCGAAGGACAGGCGATGGCCGACGTCAAGGCGCCGATGGTGCAGATCAACGGCGATGCCGTCGTGAAGATTCAGGGTGCAATCACCATGATCAACTGACGGTGCGCGCATGACGACTCCACTGGCTATCGCCGCCGATCCGCTCGCGTCACTGTCGCCGCCGCTGCGCTGGTTGATGGCGCGCGCGACACCGGACGACGAAGCACTCGCGCTTGTGCAGACGTCGAGCACGCTCGATGCACTGTTCACCGCGTGCATCGACGCGAAGTTGTTTCCGTCGGCGATCCGCCTGATCTCGGCCGTCCTGCCACCGCGCGAGAGCGTGTGGTGGGCGTGGGTCTCCGCGCGACACGCCACGCAGATGCCTGGCGGCAAGGCACCGAACGCGGCCGTGCACGCGGCCATCGGTGCCGTCGAACGCTGGATCACCCGCCCCGACGATGCCGCGCGACGTGAGGCGTGGGATGCGGGAAACACGGCCGGGCTCGACACACCGATCGGCATGGTGTCGGCCGCCGTCTTTCTCAGTGGCACGACGGTCGCCCCGCCGCACGTCCCACCGGTGCCACCGCCGCCCGGCTCGGCCATGCCGCTCATTGCGGGCGCCATCACCATTGCCGGTGCGTCAACCACGAACGCCGATCAGATTCAACCAACACTCGGTGCGTTCGCCGCACAGGGGCTGGAGATCGTCAAGCGACTGGGTGGATGGGATGCAGCACTGGCCGCCGCACACAGCACGCATTTGCGGCAGTTGCAGGAATATGACAGTGCAACAGCCGCTCCGGCCGCGAGGTAAAGCACGATGACCATGCCTGCAGCGCGAATCAGTGACATGCATGTGTGCCCGATGGTGACACCAGCAGTGCCACCGATACCGCATGTCGGCGGTCCGATTCTTCCGCCCGGTGCGCCGACAGTGCTCATCGCGAAGTTGCCCGCGGCAACGGTCACCAGCATGTGCGTCTGCGTCGGTCCTCCGGACGTGATCGTGAAGGGATCCGTCACTGTGCTCGTGCAGAAACTTCCCGCTGCGCGATTGGGCGATTCGACCGCGCACGGTGGCACCATCATCCTCGGCGCACCTACTGTGCTCATTGGCGGTTGATCATGGCTGGCAATTGCAGGACCTGTCGCCGCGCCGCCTGGCTTTCCATCAGCGCAATTGGTGGGCTGATGGCCGCGTGCACACCGCCGTCGGCCATGTACGGCAAGCGTGCTGCGGACGCCGATTCGCTGATGCGCCGCGCCATCGCGCAGGAAGCATCGATCGATGCGGCGAGTCTGCCGTTCAACACAGTGAGCGTGGTGCCCATGCGCGTGATCACCACCGACACCGCGTATGCATCGCTGGGCTACGGCATGGCGGCGCTGCTGGCGAGCGATCTCGCACGCAGTGCGCGCGTGATCATCGTGGAACGACTGCGGGTGGACGCCGTGTTGCGCGAATTGCAGCTTGCAGGGAGCGGCCGCGTGGACACGACGACGGCACCCCGCATCGGCCGGCTCGTCGGGGCACGTCGCATCGTGGTGGGTGCCATCGACCTGCGATCGGGCGGCAACCTGCGGCTCGATTCGTACGTCACCGATGCAGCACGCGGCACGGTGAGTGCGACGCTTTCGGGCAATGGCACGCTGGCGCAGTTGTTCGACGCCGAGAAGATGATGGCGTTTCGATTGTTCGAGGCGCTTGGTGTCGCACTGTCGCCGGCCGAGCGGCGCGCCATCGAGCAGGTGCCGACGCGGAGTTTGCGCGCGTTTCTGGCGTTCAGCAAAGGCGTGCAAGCCGAGTCGATGCGCGACTTCACCGGTGCCGCCGCCAACTACGCGATGGCGATCCGCATCGATCCCGGATTTGGTGCCGCGACCGAGCGATTGTCCACCGTGCGGGGCAATCCGTCACCATTCGGTGGGCAGATCTCCGCGATTGAACGTGCATCGGCCATTTCGAATGAGTTGGTGAACCGTCCGACACCACTCGTCTTCGGCACCGGCGCCGACGCACCGGCGACATCGCGCCAGCAGCTCGTCACGATCACCCTGGTCATTCGCACGCCATGACGCGCGCGGCAGAAGGACAGCGTGTTCGCGCCCCGCGGCAGCTCACGCGACGTGAATTGGGCCGTGCGTTGGGACGTGCGTTGGGACGTGCGGCGGTTCGTGCGATCTCGCTCGCTGCGCTCAGTGCGATGGGCGTGCGTGGGCTGTCAGCGCAATCGATCTCGCGCGACGGCATGTCGTTCGTGATTGCGCCGGCGGCGCAGCGGTGGAGCTTCGCCGATGCCGTACCGCTCGATTCGCTGACGGTGCGCAGCGCGACACAGATTTCCGTGCCGTTCGCGTGGCAGTTTCCGTTCGCGTCACGCTGGAGTGCGTCGGTTACCGGCGGTGTCGCGCGCAGCGAGCTCGATGCTGTGAGCAGCACGCGTGTGGTGACGCGCACGCTCACCGGTCTCACCGATCTTCGCGTGCGGGCCACGGGGCGCGTGATTGGTGACGCCGTGCAGCTGACTTTCGGCGTGAATGTGCCGACTGGTACAGTGGGGTTGTCGCCCGCAGAGAACGACGTGTTGCGCGTGGTGTCGGCACCATCACTCGACGCGCAGGTGCCGGTGGTGGGTATCGGACTTGGCGGAACGATCGGGGCCGTGTTCGCGCGCACGATCGGCTCGTGGGGGTGGGCCGCGGGCGCTGCCGTTGAGCAGCGTGGTCGCTACACACCGCTTGAGGCGCAGATCGCCGGGCTCAACGCGCGCGCCGAACTCGTCTCGGGGCAGGCGGTGCATCTCTCACTCGGCGCCGATGGCCTCATTGGCGGTGCACGATTGACCGTCGGACTCGTCGGCGATCTGTATGGCAAGGATCGTGTACGATTGCTGGCGGGGAGCAACGAGGTGCGGAACGAACGGTTTCAGCTTGGTCCCACGATGTCGGCCAACGTTTCGCTGCAGGTCAATAACGCGCGCGTTCGCGACCTCACGTTCAGACTCACCGATCGATACCGCAGCGCCTTCAACGATGCGAGCGGTTCAGCCGTCGCCGGATCGAGTGGCAATTACTTCGACGCCGCTGTGTCCGGATTGATCGGATCGCCGGGACGCACGTCGCTGCTGCTGGGGGCCGACATTCGCCAGCACACGGGACTCGCCGTGGATCAGGGGTTCATCGGCGCCGGGATCACGGCATTCGGCGGCACGATCGGCGCCTCGATTCCCAGTGCGGCGCTCGAGTGGCGTCCGTCGGTTCGCGCTTCAATTGGCACATTGCGTACGGCGCTCATCTCCACCAACGTCACCGGCATCACTGTGGGGTTGACGGTCAATGCGCGCTGACGATCGTCGCATCATCAATCGCGCAACGACGTGGTCGCGACGCGCGAAGCTGTTGGCGTTTGGTGCGATAACGATGGTCACCGGTTCCTGCCAGGACGCACATCGCGGGCTCGTCGCCCCCGTGCCGGCCAACGCGCGATTGAGTGTGTCGGCCAGTGCATTGCTGTTGGCGGACGCAACCATCGTCATTCATGTTGGCTACACGCGGACTGGCGGCGCCACGATCGAGTTGGCGCGGCAATCGTTGAACGTATCTCCTGGCGGTGGCACAGCCGGTGCAACCCAGTCTGTTGCGCTCACCGTTGATGTCGCGCCCTGTCTGGCTGATGTCGATCGCCCTGCGTCGAGCAGTGGCACGTGCCCCGCATTCGTCGACATCGAGCTCACACGCGGTGGTGTCGTGCTCGATCGACAGCTGCGCAACATCCTCTTGCAGCCGGGACAGAATCTCTCGCTGCCGGATCCGATCAGTTTGCTCGAGGTGTCACGCGTTGCGGTGCAGCTGGCCGGAACGCTCGATGCGAGCGTGTCACCACCGCGCGCCGAAGTGAATCAACGTCTCACCGCGACGGCGACAGCGGTCGATCGAAGCAATGTGCTGGTGCCCGATCGGATCTTCACGTGGTCTACATCGGACGCCACGATCCTGCGACTGAGCGCCACGACTGGCGCGACCGTCTCCATTGACATGCTGCGTCCCGGCGTCGCCGAGGTGCGTGCAGCGACTGGCGACCGGGTCGAAGTCAGGCGAATCGAAGGGGTGTCGGAGACGGTGCGTCAGCTCACGTTAAGACCCGCCGATACGACCGTGTTCATTGGCGATACGGTGCAGTACACCGCCGAGCCGCGCGGCGTGTCCAACGCCATCGTGCCAAACGTTGTGTTCCAGTATGCTGCATCGTCGTCGGTCGCGACGATCAGCGCGCAGGGAGCGGCCATCGCGCGCGCGGTTGGCAGTACCACGATCACTGCATCGACCAGCCTGGGCGTGGGTGGCAGCACGGTCTCTGCAGCGGCCACATTGCGCGTATCCTCGAGGCCTGTGCTCACCGTTGTGCCAACTGCGGTGAACATGACGACGGATGTCGCGACGCCACTGCCATCACAGGCCGTCAGCGTCAGCGGCGCGAACAGCGCCGTGCTGGCTGGACTCTCAGCGCAGGTGATCGGCGCCGCGCCGGTTGCGGTGACGTTCGATCGCACAACGACACCCGCGACCATGACCATCACGGTCACGTCGCAAGTGCAGGTCGGGAGCACGGCGAATGGCACGGTCCGCGTGCGATCGAGCACGCCCGGCGTATTGCCGGTGGATATTCCTGTCTCTGTCACCGGACTCGTGCCGTCGGCTCTGGTCGCAACACCCGCGACGGTCGACTTCGGCATACTTGATCCCGGCACGCAGTCGGCCTTCACGCAAGTCGCGATCACGGCGCTCGCGGGACGTTCGTTGAGCGGACTGTCGGCGCAGGTTGCGTATCTCACCGGCACCGCGAGCGCGTGGCTCACCGATGTGGCACTCGATCGCACGACGGCGCCGGCGACGCTGCGCTTCCGCGCGAACACCGCCAATCTCGCTGCCGGCACGTACACCGCGTCGATCACCGTCGCGGGCGCCAATCCGATCAACAGCGCACCGGCGGTGATTCAGCTGCGCCTGCAGGTATCGGCACCGGCGACGTTGCAACTCGCGCAGACCACCATCGACCTCGGCACCGTTGACTCGGGGACCGTCGCCGCCGCCGCCGCCATCGCAGTGAGCGCCGCAGGCGGGCGAGTGATCAACGGACTGACGGCCGACACGGTGTACGCGCCGGGCACCACCACCGGCTGGTTGCTGGCGTCGCTCGATGCGCCGACCACGCCCGCGACGTTGCAGATTCAGCAGCGCACGGCGTCGCTGCGCCCAGGTGTCTACACCGCGACGGTCGTCGTCGGCGCCCCCGCCGCACGCGTCGCTCCGGTGCGTGTGACCGTGCGGTTGACGGTGCGCAGTGTCGTAGAGTTGCTGGCCACCCCGTCGAGTCTCAGTGTCGTCACTGATTCCGGCGGTACCGCGCGCATCGAAACCGTCGCTATCGCCACCAAGGACGGCCGCACAGCAAGCGGCTTGAGCGTAACGCGCACGTTCAGCGGCAATCCGCCGGTGCAGTGGCTCACGGCAAACCTCGCCGGCACGAGCACGTCCACCACGCTACAGCTGATTGCCAGCCCGAGCGGACTCCGTTCAGGCAACTACGTGGCAACGGTGACCGTCGCTGCGTCGTCTCCGGCCAATACGCTTCCCACCAGTATCACGGTCAACATGCGCGTACTTGGTGCCGATTCGCTGGTAATCTCACCGACGTTCATCGATTTTGGCACGGTGCCGGTTGGCACCACTGGCCTGTCGCAGACCTACACCGTCTCCAGCCTCTTCGGTCGTGCCGTGGTGATCAGTGCGCCGGAAGTGCAGAACTTCATTCCGCAGAATTTCGACACGTGGCTGACGACCATGATCGCGCCCGGAAGAACCCTGCTCACGCCAACCGCCGGCGTGGTACAGGTGAGTACGGTCGGGCTAGACCCAGGGCAGTACTCCGCTGAAGTATTGCTGCCGTCGATCAGTGTGGCGCTGCGCGGATCAACAATGCGTGTGTCGGTTGCGGTCAGTGCCAGTTTGTTCGCATCGAAACAGTCCGTGACGTTTGGGCCGTTCTCGAGAGCAGTCGTGGCGGTGAACGATTCCACGAGAATTACCGCGACGAATCAAGCCAACGTGCCGGTGGCCCCCCCCACGATCTCGTACGCGCCCGGTCAACCCACGGGCTGGTTGGTGGCGACGATGGTCGAACCGATCACAGCGGCTGCCCTGAGTCTCGAAGCGAGTACCGGGAACCTGCCAAACGGCACCTACTCCGCAATCGTGACCGTCACCGGCGGACCTTTCGTGACGCCAGTGTCGATCAGTGTGCAGTTGATTGTGCAATGAGCGTGCAATCGGACATCAGCGCACAGCAAACAGCGACTGACTATCACGGATAGCAGCAGATCACCCATTCTGATTCACGCAGATACCGCAAGAACAAACAGGAAAGCAATCGTTGTTCGCTGTATCCGTGAGAGTCCGTGTCCAATCCGTTTCTATCCGTGATAGTCGGTTGCAGTTGCAGTTGGAGCGGCCCGTCTCAGTTCACCGCACTCGTCTGTCGACGAGAACGCTGACCCCGCACACCGTGGCGGTGTTGAGCGTCAACGCCATCACCCAGCGACCGTTGCCTCTGCAACCAGAATCCCGGCCATTGCGACGCCGATCGGGTGCAACGGTTCAGTTGAGCAAGTCGAGTGTTGCGGCCAGCAGGTACGTGAGCCCCATGCCGAGCGCGCGCTCGTCAATCTGAAAGCGCGGATGATGATGCGGGTACGCGATGCCGGCATCCACATTCCCCGCGCCGACAAAGGCGAACACGCCAGGCGCGCGTTGCTGGTACGCCGAGAAATCCTCTCCACCCATGCTCGGTCGCATCGGTGCGAGGGTGTCGGCACCGAACGTGCGCGTTACGACGCCAGTCAACCGTTCCGTGAGTGCTGCATCGTTCACCACCGGGCGATAGCCGCGCTCCACCACGAGATCGTACGTCGCGCCGTGCGCATCGCACACCCCCTTGATGACGCGTTCCATCAGCTGCGGCACGCGCGTGCGCAGCGCGGGATCGAACGTGCGCACGGTCCCGCCTAGAAACGCCGAGCCAGGAATGACATTGTGCGTTGTGCCCGCGACAAATTGCGTCACGGATACGACCACGTGGTCGAGCGGGTCCACCGCGCGAGACACGATGTGCTGCAGCGCCATCACCACTTGTGCGCCGATCGCGATGGGGTCGACCGTCTGGTGCGGAGCGGCAGCGTGTCCGCCGGTGCCGATGATGTGACACTGAAACGTGTCCGGAGCTGCCATGGCGGGGCCCGAAATGAGACCGATCCTGCCCACCGGCAGCGTGCTCCACAGGTGCAGTCCGATCACCTGCTCCACACCATCCATCACGCCGTACTGCACCATCGCTTCGGCACCGCCTGGTGAGACTTCCTCGGCGTGCTGAAAGAAAAAGCGCACTTCACCGCGCAGTGACTCGCGATGGCGCGCCAGCAGCGTGACGAGACCCAACACGATCGACGTGTGCCCGTCATGGCCGCAGGCGTGCATCGAGCCTTCGTTGCGCGACCGGAACACACTTTCGTGCTCTTCGAGAATGGGCAAGGCATCGATGTCCGCCCGCACGGCAATCGTGCGGCCCGGCATGCCGCCAACGAGGCGCGCCATGACGCTGGTCTCCGTCGGTCGCGAGAGCTCGAGTCCGTCGATCGCCATGAGCGTTTCGCGAATGAAGCGCGCCGTCTCGTGCTCCTGAAAGGCGACTTCGGGGTGCATATGCAGATGGCGTCGCCAGGCGATCACCTGCGGTGCCAGCGCGTCGGCCTCAGCGAGGAGCGACGCGCAATCGAGACTCGGCGTGATGGTCGTCATGTTGTCGGCAGCGTGGTGTTGGCAGCAGAGTGCGTCGTGCGCTTTGGCGATGGCAGAGTACGGTGCCCTCGACAATCAACGCCGGCGGCCCCATCCTCTCGCCCAAGGTGGCTCCGCCGTCTTCGGAAAGGTAGTCTTGGCTCCTTGGCGACGCGGCCACCGCCGCCATGTAACCGCAGCTTCGCGCGCAGCGTAGTTTCCTTCATGCCACTCGTCCAAGCAGACCAGACGCCGCCAACGCCGCCGTTGCCACCACAGGCTCCGACGGCACCGACTCCCGTCGCCGGCGGTGTGACCGTGACCACTGCTGAGTTGCAGGCTCGTCCGATCACGCAAGCGGACGTGGATGCACTGAAGTCCAAGCGTTCCGAGCTCTCCCGGCAGCTCAACTCGGCGCAGGGACGGCGTGATGAATCCGCACAGCAACTTCGGCGCTCGTCATCGGGGCCTGAACGGACAGGAATCGAGCAGCGGATCACCGTGCTCGATCAACGCATCATTCAGCTCGAGCAGGATATCGCCGCGAACGGTCGCCTGCTGGCCGCCGCTCCCGGGGCGCTGGTCGCGGCCAGCGAGGCAGAAGGAGGCAGTACGAACGGATTCAATGCGCTCGGCTCAGGCCAGATCACGGCCATCTCGATCGTGTTCACCCTTGCGGTGCTCATGCCGATGGCGATCGCGTTCAGTCGCTCGCTGCTGCGACGCGCCCCGAAAGAGCGACCATCTCCACAGATGATCGAAAGCGCAGCACGACTAGAGCGCATGGAGCAGGCGATCGATTCGGTGGCGATCGAGGTCGAGCGCATCTCCGAAGGCCAGCGTTTCGTGACGCAGCTCATGGTCAAGCGGGGCGACCCCGTCGCACTGGGCGAAGGCCGCGCTCCGGCTGAACCCATCAAGGTGGCCAAGCCGGAGCAGGTCTCGTTCGAGAATCGATAGCTCGAGGATCGATAGCTCGAGCATCGATCGCCCAACAATCGATCGACGTTGCTACATCGCCGAACGCGTGGGCGGCGTCTTGAGCACGAGGTTCTCGATGAAGAACTCCATCATGCGGCTTTGCTGCAAACCAGTGTGACCGGCATCAGGGCCAACTTGCAACTCGAAGGACTTGCCCGCCTTCTGCAGCGCGCTCACCAGCTGCATGGTGTTGGAGGGATGCACGTTGTTGTCGGCGGTGCCGTAATACAGCATGAGACGACCTTTCAAGTCGTTGGCGTACTTCGCGGCGCTGCCGATCTCGTAGCCCGCGTTCTCCTGCGGAATCCACATGTAGCGCTCGGTGTAGATCGTGTCGTAGTTGCGCCAGTCGGTCACGCTGCTCGATGCACTCGCCGCCTGAAACACATTCGGGTGACGCAGCAGGGCCAGCGCCGACGCGTAACCGCCGTACGACGTGCCGAAGATGCCGACGCGCTGCAAATCGACATACGGACGATCCTTGAGCGCCGTCACGCCCGCCGCCTGATCGTCGATCTCGACGGTGCCAAGCTTCAGGTAGATGGCATCGAGAAACTTCTTGCCCCGACCCGCTGCACTGCGTGAGTCGAGCGACAACACGATGAACCCATACTCGGCCATCGGGCTGGGCATCGTGAACGTTTCGCGCGCACCGTTCGTCGCCGGCCCGCCGTACACCGTCACCAGCACCGGATACTTCTTGCTCGGGTCGAAGTTGCTCGGCTTGTGCAGCATGCCATGCAACTCGGTGACACCATCGCCGGCCTTGTACGTGTACAGCTCCACCGGCTGCAGGTTGAGCGCGGCAAACTTCGTCAGATCACTCCTGGCCAGTTCGGCGACGAGCTTTCCCGCATCGTCGAGCAGGCGTGTGACGGGTGCCTTGTCGTGTGTCTGCGCGATGTCGACGAAGAACTTGCCATCCGGCGAGAGCGAAATCGTGTGATGGAATGCGGGATCGGTGAGCCGACGATCGTTCTTGCCATCGAGTCCGACGCGATGGAGCTGCATCTTCATGTGGTTGTCGCCGTCGCGCGCCATGTACCACATCGTGTTCGACTTCTCGTCTACACGCACGATATTGCCGACTTCAAACGCGTGGTTGGTGATCGTCGAGATCAGCTTTCCACTCATGTCATACAGATAAAAATTGCGGAATCCCGTACGCTCAGACGCCCAGATGAAACGCTGCTTGTCGGCGAGAAACTGCATGGGCGGATGATTCTCCGTCCAACTCGGCAGCCACTCTTCGCGCACCACGACGCGACACTTGCCATTGGCCGGATCGCACGCCGTGAACTCCATCACGTTCTGACGCCGATTCGTGCGGTTGAACGTCAGCATCGTGCCATCGGGTGACCAGCGCACGCTGTAGACGTAGTGTCCAATCACGTCGTTGTTGAACGACTTGCCATCGCGCACATCGACCGTCGTGACCGCCTTCGTCGCCACGTCGTACACGAACAGATCGACGATCGGATTTGGTGAACCAGCCTTGGGATACGCTTCCACGTCGACCGCTGCCTGCACCTTCGTCTGGTCCACGCCGAGGAAGTAGTCCTTCACCGGATTCTCGTCGAAACGGTAGAAGGCGATCTTCGTGCCCGCCGGGTTCCACCACATCGCCGTCGTTTGCGCGAGCTCTTCGCCGTACACCCACGACGCGGTACCGTACTTGATGCGCTTCGCTTCGCTGCCATCGGTGGTGATGGCGAACTCGTTGCGCCCCGAGGTATCGCTCACGTACAGATTGCGATCGCGATAGAACGCCTTGCGCGTGCTGTCCGGTGACAGCGCGGATGCGACCTGACGTCCGCGTTCCACGCCGCCGCCGAAGCGACGCCCGGCTGGCGCGGCCGGTGCAGTGCCGGTCGCCGGAGCGATCTTGCGCGTGGCAACATCGAAGCGCTGGCGTTTGCCGTCGAGCACGTACTCGAATGACTTGCCGTCTGGCGACCAGGTGACGTTGAGCGCGCCGAGTTTGACGGAGGAGCCGATCTGCGGCGCCATACGCTGGTACTGATCGTAGCCAGGCATCGTCTTCAGGCGGTCCTGCGCGTGCAGCCGTGTCGGCAGCAGCACGGGCGCGCAGGCAATCGCGAGCCACGCGACAGTGATGCTTCGCGCAACGACCGACGTCAGGCGCACACGACGGGACAACAGGTGCTGCGACATCGGCAAAGTCCGGGTAGTGACGAGGTGGGAAGGGCGATTGCAGTGGCGACGTGGCACGCCCGATTGCGGGGCGCCGTTCATCGCGGACCAGCGAAACTTCGCGGACAATCGCGCAGTGTCAAACCTTGGAGTTGAAGGGTCGTCGGACGACAGTGCCCGACGGAAGACGACGGGCATGTCTCCACGGTACCCGCCGGCACGACTCCATGCCCGACGGCGCGGCGATCGTATCGACGTTCACGGCGCGATTGTGCATCGGGCTTCCAGACGTGGGCGCTGACCGGGAAGTCGGTGCCGGGTGCGGTGAGCTACGAGGGGCTCATTCGCATCACGTACACGCCAACGCGCGAGAAGGTGCTCCCGGTCGGCGCCGTCAGGTCGTTCCTGTTGGGTGATCAGCTCGATGACCGATTCGCGGGCGTGCGAACGGTGGGAGCGAATGGACATCGTTCGCTGATGGCCGGGATCCCTGCGCCGCCGACTCCGCCGACACCGCGATTGGAACCGCCGCGTCGTTGGCGAGGACCGGTCGACGCCAGGCGGCGAAGGTGGTGCCTCGCACGTGGTGCAGCGGCACTGACTTCGCGAGTTCGTTCAGGGCGTCGAACACACCCGGCGCGTGTTTCGGCCCCGCATAGTCGTGCCAGAGCACCAAGCCACCGGGCCTGACCATGCGCATCGCTTTGCGTGAGTCACTCTCGACGTACGAGCGCGCATGCGAACCGTCGACAAAAATCAAGTCTGCCCAGTCGCGCCAGGGCGTCTCTTCAAAATGCTTGCTGTCGCCATACAGCTGCGTAATCGAACCCTCGGCGGTAGTGCCCGAGTACAGAAAGGCATCGAACACCGACTCGTCGAGCGCGAAGCGCGCATCGGTGGCGTTGTATCCGGGGGCGCTCGCGTACTCGTGCTGCTGCGACGGGGCGAGTGTGAGCGTGACGATCTTGGCGCCGGCCGATGCGTTCCGACCCCACAGGTACGCCGTCTTGCCCGTGCACGTCCCGAACTCGAAGAGCGTCTGCGCGCGTTTGGCGAGTACGGCGAGAATCCAGGCTTCGACGCCGCTCGTACCGCCGGGTACGGCAATCGGGCCGCGACCCACGAAATGCACCTCCGTCTCGAGCGTAGGCCCCAACGGGCCCACCGCAAAGACCGGATCGAGTGCGTCGAGGCCAATGGCCGGAAGCGGCCACCGCGCCACACCACTTTGCTGCTTGCGCCGCTCACGCTCGCCTTGATAGCGATAGGCCAGCACGAGTGACGTGAGCAGCAACACCGCGGATAGAATCCAAGCAGCAGACACCAGACCTCCGCGGAAGAGTCTCATTCCCAACACCAATAGGGCACGAACCACTACCGGAACACGCGTCCTCGCCCCGACCCTGTCTGATAACCCGCTCCACGACGTCCGAGCGTGACTCGGCGCACACCAGCCGAGACCGCCTTCACTTGCAAACTGCGACTGGTACCAGACCCGCGCCATCCGAGCTACTGCGGATTCGCGTGCACGAATCGTGTCGCGACCTCCCCGGGGTCGGTCTAGCTTGCGCTCCATGATGACCACCACACTTGTCGACGCCCCGCGCGACGCGGAAGGCGAGACCGATCAGGAGATGGACGTGGACGCACGAGTGGATGCGTCGGACAACGCACCAGCGGTGGCTGACCCGCGCTGGCGGGCCGTGTTGGCGCGTGATCGGGCGTGGGATGGCGCCTTCGTGTTTGGTGTCACCTCCACCGGCATTTTCTGCAAACCTTCGTGCCCGGCCAAACGCCCGCGTGAGGACCGCGTCGCGTTCTACGCCGACCCAGGTGCCGCGCGCCAAGCGGGCTTCCGCGCCTGCAAGCGTTGCACGCCCGAGTCCGCACGGTCGGCGGATTCCGTCACGCCCGCCATCGTGCGCGCCCTCCAGTTGTTGGACGGGAGCGACGTCACCGTATCGCTGCCCGCGCTGGCCACAGCAGCGGGGATCAGTCGATCACATCTGCAACGCGAGTTCACGCGTCTCGTCGGCTGCTCCCCGCACGAATGGCAAGTGGCCCGACGTGCGCAGCGCCTGCGTTCGGCCCTCGGCAGCGGGACATCGGTGTCGCGTGCCGCCTACGAGGCTGGCTTCGACTCATTGCCGAGTGCGTACGCCGCCGCCGAACAGCATCTCGGCATGTCGCCAGGCGCGATGCGGCGTGGCGCAGCCGGCGAAGTCGTGTTCTTTACCATTACATCATGTCCACTCGGCTGCGTGCTCGTCGCCATGACGTCGCGTGGCGTCAGCAGAGTGATTCTTGGTGATGATGCTGCGGTGCTTGAAGCGACGCTGCGCAGTGAGATGCACGCGGCGACACTCGTCGCCGATGATGCCGCCATGCGCGAAGTGGCCTCAACCATCGTGCAGGTGGCCAGCGGGCACGCGCTCGCGGCCGCACTGCCACTCGACCTCCAGGGTACGGCCTTTCAGCAGCGAGTCTGGCGTGAGCTGACACGCATCCCGCGCGGCGAAACCATCACGTACGCCGAACTCGCGAAACGTATCGGCGCACCCGGTGCCGTGCGCGCCGTCGGCTCCGCCTGCGGCGCGAACCCCACCGCACTCGTGGTGCCCTGCCATCGCGTCATACGCAGCGACGGAGGTCTCGGCGGCTATCGATGGGGGCTCGAGCGCAAAGCCACGCTGCTCCAGTCCGAGCAGGCGCCCGAGCAAGGGTAGCTCCGCGCCCGATTTGCGCGGCAGTACAGGGTGCGACGTGCGCGGATTGTGGTCGGGCTTTTACAGCAACCGCGACTGACTATCACGGATAGGAACGGATTGAACGGGGGATTTGAGGGATACTGCGAATGAATCGGAAACTGCAAAGCAACCACTAACTGACTGACGCGGATGCACGCGGATGCACGCGGAAACGACGCGGATCTCGCGGATACTACGAACCAACAAAGAAAAAAACGGCAGTTGCAGTATCCCCGAACATCCCTGTGCCGATCCGTTGCTATCCGTGATAGTCAGTCGCTTTCGCTGTTGCCATTGCCGCTACTGCCGCCTGAACACCCGTAACGCGACCGTCAGGCAGATCACCAGATACATCAGCAACACTCCGAGCTGCGGCAATACCGCACCGATACCCGCGCCCTGCAGCATGACTGCGCGCAGACCATTCACGAGCGCCGTGAGCGGCAACGCCTGCACCACCGGCTGAATGACCGCCGGGAAGTTGCTGGCTGAAAAGAAGACGCCGCTGAAGATCCACATCGGCAGCATGACGAAATTCGTCAGCCCCGAAACACCTTCGACCGTGCGCGCGCGCGACGACACCAGCAGGCCAATGGCGCCGAACGCCGCCGCGCCGATGAAGGCAACGAGCACCAGGAGCAGCAGCGAGCCGCGAATCGGCACGTCGAGCACCCACACACCGAAACCCAGCAGCACAGCGATCTCGAGACCGAGAAAGATCAATCGCGACAGCACGAATGACAGCAGGTATTCCATGCGCGACATTGGTGTCGCCGCGAGTCGCTTGAGCAACTTCCTGTTGCGTTGCGTGACGATGGCGAACGCCAGACTCCAGATGCTGCTGCCCATGATGTTCATGGCCAGTAATCCGGGCACGAAGAAGTCGATGTAGCGCGAACCGCGCTCGCTGATCGTCACGTCGCGCACCGGCAGCACGTCGGTGCGTCCGCGTGCTCGCTGCAGGACATCGTCGGCGATCTGCCGCGCCGATCGAGCTTCGGGGCGCGTCGCATCGAAGCGATACTCCACCTCGCCTCCTGCCAGCGGCACGACGACCAGCGCGGCGGTACCGGTACGGAGCACCTCGTTGATGCTGTCCGCCGGAATCACGCGCGACGTAAGCGACGCATTCGTGTCCGTCGCTGCTTTGACCAACGCTGCGACGAGGCTGGCGGCCGCACTGTCTCCAGCGGGCGCGCTCACCGTTGCGATGATCGCCTGCGCTGGCGCCTTGTCGCGAAACGCGATGGCCAGACCGCCCGCGAGCAGCAGCGGAAACACGAATGTCCAGAACACGGCTTCCGGCTCGCGCACGAACTCGCGAAATCGCGCCAGCGTCAGCTGTTTGAGCGATTCGATGCGCATCACCCGTCCCGCAGTTGACGGCCAGTCATCGACACGAAGACATCTTCGAGCGTCGCGCTGTGCGTGCTCAGCTCACTCCAGGTGACCTGCTGCGATTCGGCGAGCGCCAATACAGGCGGCAGGGCCTGCTGTACAGAACCGACGCGCAGTTCGTAGCCCGTCTCGGTTTCGCGGCCGCCGCGCACGTCGGGCAACGCCAGCAACAGCGCAAGTGCGATCGGGTGTGCCTTCGCTGGTGCATCCGTGTCGTGGCCGTCGCCGACGCTCGTCGCGAGCCGAATGACGTGCTCGGCGCCCAACGATGCGATGAGTTGGCGCGGGGTACCCAGCGCGATCACCTGTCCGTGATCGACGCTGGCGATGGTGTCGCACAAACGTTCGGCTTCGTCCATGTAGTGCGTCGTGAGCACAATGGTGCGACCGTCGGTCTTGAGCCCTTCCACCAACGTCCACAGCTGACGACGCGATTGCGGATCGAGTCCTGTGGTCGGTTCGTCGAGAAAGAGCAGCACTGGATTGCCCACCAGCGCACACGCCAGCGCGAGTCGCTGCTTCTGTCCACCAGACAGATCGCCCACGCGCGCCTGTCGCTTCTCGCCGAGCTGCACGAGGTGAATGACGTCGTCGATCGTCCGCCCGTCTGCGTAGAAGCTGCGAAAAAGGGTGAGCGTTTCGGCGACTGTCAGCTTGTCGGTGAGTTGCGTCTCCTGCAGCTGAATGCCGAGTTGTGCGCGCAACGCTGAGGGGTCATCGTCCCATGTGCGTCCCAGCACGCGCACCGTCCCGCTGTGCCACTCACCCTGCGAATGATTGACTCATTGCGATGAGTCAATCATACTTCGATCATGACTACTCGACTGCAGGTGCTGCTGGAAGACGACGAGATGGCCGAAATCCGACGCGTGGCGAAGCGCCATCGCATGACCGTTGCAGAATGGGTTCGACAAGCCTTGCGCCGCGCCAGGCGCGACGAGCCCGTGGCCGATCCGCGAAAGAAACTTGCGGCGGTCCGCGAGGCTGCGCGGGGCGAATATCCAACCGCCGATATCGGCCAGATGCTCACCGAGATCGAAGGCGAGTATCTCCGCGATGGCAGCGCGTGATCTTTGTTGACTCGAACATCCCGATGTATCTCGTCGGTGCCGCTCATCCGAACAAGGACGCTGCGCGACGACTGCTCGAAGCGTGCATCAACGCTGGCGAGCGAATCGTCACCGATGCAGAGGTCTTTCAGGAGATCCTGCATCGCTACGTCGCGATCAGTCGGCGGGACGCGATCCAGCCGGCGTTCGACGCGCTACAGCGTGTGGTGGATCACGTATACGCCGTGGAATTTCGTGATATCGAGCGTGCCAGGACGCTGCTGCTGGGAGTCACGCCCCTCTCGGCACGCGACGCGGTGCATGTCGCCATCATGCATCGCCACGAGATCGATCGCATTCTGAGTTTCGACGCGGGCTTCGATGCCGTCCCCGCGATCGAGAGAATCGGGCGGTAGCCGCGCACGGTGATGCGCGAATGGCAGTAACGCCTCGCGTGTCGTAGCGTATCCCCCACAATGGCGCTGATCGGACCGTAGCAGCGGCAGTGCATCGCCGCCACGACGACGCACCAAGGGCCAGCGCGCACCCGCACGCCGGCCCTTGGCTTTACAGCAAACGCTCCGACGGCATCACACCGGAAACAGCATCTCGCGGTAGCGCGGCAACGGCCAGAATTCGTCTCCCACGTTCAACTCCAATGCATCGGCGGCCTCACGCACCTCGGCCATCGTGTCGCAGCCGGTCGTCGTGAGATACGTCGCCTGCGCAGCCGCATCATCATGCATGTGCTCGGCCTTCGCCGTCACCTTTGCCAACTCGGCGCGCTTCTTCTGCAACGTCGCGATCAACTTGCTGGTCGCGTTCGCCGCATCCACCAACGGCTGCACGTTGATGCCCGCCGCCGCGCCCTGCCCCGCGGCGCCCGCAATCTGACCGACGTACGCGTAGGAGGCCGGCAACAGCTGCGTGTCCACGATCTCCTGCAGCGTGTGCAGCTCGATCAGGATGTCCTTGATGTAGCGCTCGAGTCGCACGTGATAGCGGCTTTCGAGTTCGACCGCGGACAGAATGCCGGTCGACTTGAACAGCGCCTTCGCTTCCGGCGTCGTGAGTTGCAGCAACGCTTCCGGCGTACGACGCAGATTCAGCAGGCCGCGCTTCTTCGCTTCCACGACCCATTCGTCCGAGTAGTTGTTGCCTTCGAAGCGAACGGCCGCCGTCTCCTTGAACGACGCACGCACCACCTTGAGCACGGCATCGTCCGTGCTCTTGGTGTTCTTCATCTCCTTGCGCAGCTTTTCCGTCAGTTCGCTGATCGCTTCGGCCACCGCGGCCTGCAGCAGCATGACGGGAAACGCGATGCTCTGCGAACCGCCCACCGCGCGGAACTCGAACTTTGCGCCGGTGAAGGCGAACGGCGATGTACGATTGCGATCGGTGTTGTCCTGCTCGACTTCAGGAAGCTTCGCGACACCAAGCTTGAGCATCGCCTGTTCGGCATTCGTGGGCGACGTCTTGCCAGCGGCGATGTCTTCGATCACGCGCGTGAGCATGCTGCCCACGAACGCCGAGATGATGGCCGGCGGCGCTTCGTTGGCACCAAGACGATGTTCATTGCCGCTGGTGGCGATACCGGCGCGCAAAAGACCGGCGTGCTTGTGCACGCCCTTGAGCACCGCTGCCAAAAACATCAGGAAGCGAAGATTCTGATGCGGCGTCTTGCCCGGCTTGAGCAGGTTCGTGCCATCGAGCTCGTTGTCGGCCGTGATCGCCATCGACCAGTTGCAATGCTTGCCCGAGCCGTTCACGCCGGCAAATGGCTTCTCGTGCACGATCGCCTGCAAGCCATGACGCATCGCGATCTTGCGCAGGATCGCCATCACCAGCTGGTTGTGATCGGTCGCGATATCGGTGTCTTCAAAAATCGGTGCCATCTCGAACTGACACGGCGCGACTTCGTTGTGACGCGTGACGATCGGCACTCCGAGCTTGTAGAGCTCGAGCTCCACTTCCGTGATGCACGCCTGCACACGCTCGGGGATGCCACCGAAATAGTGATCCTCGAGCTGCTGTCCGCGTGGCGGCGGCGCGCCAACGAGCGCACGATTGGCCATCACGAGATCGGGACGCAACGCAAAATGCGCGCGATCGATGAGGAAGAACTCCTGCTCGGCGCCGAGCGTGGTGGTCACGCGCAGCACGCCCTTGTCGCCGATCAGTTCGAGCAGTTCCTGCGCGCGGACCGACAACACGTCCGAGCTGCGCAGCAGCGGCGTGACTTCGTCGAGGGCTTCACCGTTGTAGCCGATGAACACCGACGGAACGCAGAGATACTTGGTGCCGCCCGTCTCGGAAATGAAAACGGGAGACGCCGGATTCCACGCCGTGTAACCGCGCGCTTCCCACGTCGCACGCAAGCCGCCCGACGGAAAGCTCGAGGCATCCGGCTCCGACTGAATGAGCTGCTCACCCGTGAACGACTCGATCGCCTGCTTGCTCTCGTCGAAGTTCAGGAACGCGTCATGCTTCTCGGCGGTGAGTCCCGTCTGCGGCTGGAACCAGTGCGTGAAGTGCGAGACGCCACGCGACATCGCCCACTCCTTGATCACCTGCGCCACCGTCGGCGCGATATCGGAGTCGAGCTTTTTGCCAAGACGAATGGTGGCCGCCAGCTTCTGGTAGACCGACTTCGGCAGCTTCGCTCGCATCTGGCGCAGGCTCAGCGTGTTGGAGCCATACCAGACGCTCGTCGGCTGCTGCACGCCGTTCACTTCGGGGCGATGCGTGGTGCGCACAGGACGTTTGGTGACTTCGCGCAAGGCAACGGAGCGCGGATTGATCGGTGAAGCCATGAGCCGGGATTTCTCGGAAGGGTGTGTGCAGTCGGGGGAGGTCGATATGACGGTCTCGCGAATCGGCGCAGTCATGTGTGCGCTGGTGCGTGCGCGAGACGCAGAAAAATGGCCTTAACATGCAGAAAGTCCAAGCGCTCGGTGCAAATTGCGCTCTCCGCGGCGTCGAAATGGCGCGCAAGTGCGCACGCGCCGTGACAACAACCCCGAATGCGAACGAATAGCGAACAAAACTGGGACGGTGCCGCCGCGGTGGAGTAACTGCTGCGCGCGCGAGTGCACCGTGAGTGCACCGCGAGGACAGCGCCGGACAGACGATCACAGCGGCGCGCTACCGCACCACCGCCGGGGGCAACGTCTGCGGCAGCGGCTCACTCGGCGGCTGCGGTGCGCCCGCCGTAATCGCCAGTCGCATGCGCTCGCGTTGCAGGGCGTCGTTGCTGAACAGCACGGCCACGAGATTGGCCGAGCGAATCACCTCGCCCGGCGGCGTTGGCCATGCGCCGATCGTATCGCCAACGGGCGTCAGTCGCAGCGTATCGAGCCGCTTCCAGTCGCGAACGAGGGATAGTGTGTCCGGGTAGTAAAACGCGATCAGCGAGGCCGAACGCCCGACCTTGTAGCGAATGCCGCGAGGCGACAGGTACGGAACCGAGACCGTGTCGCCCGCCGGCTTGAACGCCAGCCCGGCGTGCACCACCCGGTCCACCAGTGCGCACTCCTTCCACGTCGCATCGCGCGGGCAGCTCGGATCGCCGGGCGTCGGCGCCCTCGGCGGCGCCGCCGACGCCGGTGTGCTGACGGCAGGCGCCTCCTTCTCGCCGCAGCCTGTCACGACTGTGGCGCACCCTATCAGCATCGCGACCATCGGCCGCGCCGTCGCACGCACTCGTCGCTGTAATCTCATTCGCCCACACTACCCACTCGCATCACCCGACGCGAGCGAACCCCGTCACATCCATCCGTCGGCTCGAAGCGCGCCGTCCCTGAAGCTCGAGAACTCTCGCTTCACATCCAACCCGCACTCCCCCAATCCGCGACTTCGCGAAATCCGCGGCCCGCAGTCCCTACCGCCTCCCGGCCACCGCCTTGGCCGGCGCCTGCGCCTCGAGCGCCGATCCCAACGCCTCGCCCGTCCACGCGATCGCCGCCGCGTAGAACTCACCGAGCCTGGTCGGGTCCACACCCATCCCCGTCGCCAGCTCCGACGCGTACTCGAACATCCCGAGCTCGTACGACTCCGCGAACGACAGCGCGTCGGCATAAGCGCCACTGCGCTCGAGCAACGCCTCCGTGGCCTCCTCGCTCAGCGCCACCCGTTCGAGGATATCCGCCAGCGACATGCGAAAGACCGCGTCCAGCATGGAGAACAACCCGATCAGGAAGAGCGTCCCCGGCTCGCGCGAACCACCCGCCAGCTGTTCCATGAGTCGACCGCGTTCCACCGCCTGGCGCACCAGTTCCGCGTCCACGCCACTCGTGGACTTCCGCGACGCGGCCACGGCGACCGCCAGCCAACGCAGGAACGAGTTGCGTCCGATCAGCCGCAACGCCTGTCCGATCGAACTGACGCCACGCATCCCGACCGACGCCGAGTTGACGAGACGGAGCAGCTGGAACATGAGGACCGGATCGGAGGAGATGACGTCCTCGAGCTGCCGGTCATTCACCTTTGGGTCACGCGCCAGGCCCATCAGCCGCATCGCCGCGACGGTGGACTGCGGAAATTCCGTGGCTGGCAGCGGCTCGGGGCGGCTGAAGAACTCGCCCTGGAACGCGTCCACCCCAAGCTCCAGCGCCAACTCATAGTGCTCGACGTCGGTCACGTGGTCCGCCACCAACCGCGGCAGCTGATCGCCCTTGAGACTTTCGATCCGGGCGCGTGCCGACTCGAGCGCGTCGATACCCGCCGACCGCATGTCGAAGCGCACCCACGCCGCGTGCGGGACCAATGCCTCGACCGGCGCTGGCTCGGCGGTGATGCCATGCAGCGCGACGCTGCCACCGCGTTCCCTGAACCGCGCCACAGCCGCCACGACCTCGTCGTCGACGACGAGATCGGCGGGCAACAGGAGAATCGCCGTCGCCGGGTCGGCGATCAGAAATGCGTCGGTGATCAGCTGTTCGCGCGTGCACGCGACGAACGCCGGCAGCTTGCCGCGGACCAGGTCGAAGGTGCCGCTCAGGTAGCTTTGCGCGAACGCGTGCTGTCCGTCGTCCGCGTCACGAAAGCGGATGTCATAGCCAAGCAATGCGCCGGATGTACCAAACAGCGGCTGACGGACGAGACAGAAATCGGACATGACTGGGATTCGATGCGAAGGAGACGTCGCCAACTCCCTCCCGCGGGGGTGGCGCGGACGCGTCCTCGGTGGCGAGTGTTCGACGATTGAATGCCCCTCGCGGGCACGAGGTTCTCCCTGTCGGTCTCCATCCCAACGTCTTTTTCGCCCTGATGAGTCTCGCAACACTCGACGGCACCCTGCATCGCGGCTGTGGCGGCCGCTACGCGCTCCACACGGAAACGGTCACTCTGCGCATCAGCGGCATGGCCGCCGAGGTCGCGCGGGAGTTCTTCCGCTGCGAGAAATGCAGCCATGAGAACCGCACCATCGACCAGCGCGACCTCTCCGAAAAGGCCGCCATCGAGCAGATCCGCGCCGCCAACGGGCTCTTGGTGCCCAAGGGAATCCGCCAGCTTCGCGACAGCCTTGGCTTGACCGTCGCCCAGTTTGCCGAGCTGTGCTATGGCACGCCCAAGGGAATCGTGGAGGGGTGGGAGAAGGGGAAGTATCTGCAGAACCGCGAGGCCGATGCGCTCATCCGCAGTTTGGCCGATCGTGAAACTTTGGAGCGACGCGCGGCGAAGGCAGGTGTGACGCTGCCAGTGCCAGAACCGCTCGCCGGGGTCAACGCGGTCGCTGCCGTTGCTCACCTGCCCATCCCCGCCGGCCAGGAGTAGTCATCGCCATCATCGAGTCGGCCTCCCTCACGCGCCAATACGGAGCCGTCCTTGCGCTCGATGCGCTGACGGTGTCCATCGACGCGGGGATCACTGGACTGGTGGGCGCGAACGGCGCCGGCAAGAGCACGCTCGTCAAGATCCTCCTCGGTCTCGTGGAGCCGAGCAGCGGGTCGGCCACGCTGATGGGTCACGACGTCGTGCAGTCGCGGGAAGCGATTCGGGCGCTGGTCGGATACATGCCCGAACACGACTGCCTGCCGCCCGATGTGAGCGCGACGGAATTTGTCACCTGGTTGGCGCGCTGCTCAGGTTTGCCCGCCGGCGCCGCGCGCGAACGCAGCGCCGAAGTGCTCCGCCATGTCGGTCTGTTCGAGGAGCGGTATCGACCGATGGGTGGTTACTCCACGGGCATGGCGCAACGCGTGAAGCTGGCGCAGGCACTCGTGCACGATCCGCGTCTGCTCATTCTCGATGAGCCGACGAACGGTCTCGATCCAGCCGGTCGAGACGAGATGCTGGCACTGATCGAGCGCACGGGTCGCGAATTCGGCATGTCGGTGCTGGTCTCGTCGCATCTGCTGGGCGAGCTCGAACGCATCTGCGACGGTGTCGTGCTGATCGATGCGGGGAGACTGGTGCGCGCCGAACGCCTTGGTGTGCTCACGGGCGAAACCGGCACGCTGGTGATCGAGGTGGACGGTGATGCGTCGGTGTTTGCATCGCAACTCGTCGCACGTGGCCTGTCTGCGCATCCCGAGCGCCAGCGTGTGCTGGTGGAGTTGTCGGCCAACGTCGACGACGATGCCCTGCGCGCGGCATACGATGTCGTGCGCGATGCCGCCGCCGCCGCCGATGTCGGCTTGCTTCGTCTCGAACGCCGACGTGGTCACCTCGAGGATCTGTTCGTATGAGCGACGAAACCGCCATCCACGATCTCGGCTACCGTCGATACGAGGGCGCGCGAGTCGGAGGCACCGGCGCCTGGCGTGCGATTTACGTGCAGGGCGTGCGCACGATGTTCGGTCTCGGCCGTCCGGCAAAATCAAAGATTCTTCCCGTGCTCATTTTGATGGCGACGCTGCTTCCGGCGCTCGCCATGGTCGCCGCGGTCTCGGCGTCGCAAGGGCAGCTGCCCGTGCGCTATGGGCCATACCTGCAGGCGCAGGCGATCCTCTTCGTCTTCTTCATCGCCGCGCAGGCGCCGGAGCTGCTCAGCCGCGATCAGCAGCATCGCCTGTTGCCGCTGCTCCTCACGCGCGAAGTAACGCGAGCGTCATATGCGTGGGCGAGACTCGCCGCGATCACGACGGCGCTCTTCGTGATCGCGTTGGCACCGCTGCTGCTGCTGTACATCGGCGAGATCGGTGCGGCCAAGGATCCGGCGACCGTCTTCGAACAGATGGGCACGCGCATCTGGCCGATGCTGCTGCAGTCGGCGCTGACCTCGATCACCATCGGCGGGGTGGGCGCTGCGTTCGCGTCGCTCACATCGCGTCGCGCCTATGCCACCGCGTCCATCATCGGTGTATTTCTCGTCGCCATCGCGATCTCGAGTGGGCTCGACGATCTCACCGATGCGTCGTCGCTGGTGGCGCAGCTGCTCAATCCACTGCGCGCGTTGGGCGTGACGGCGTACCTGCTGTTCGCGGAAACGACGCGCGGGATGGAACTCGAACCGCCGGCCTCCGTGTGGGTGTATGCGTCGGCACTCGTGGCCATCGGAATGACTGGTGCTGCCATGCTGCACTGGCGGGTGCGGCGGATGGTCGTATGAGCACCTCGACTGCGCGTGCGGACACCGCGCTCGAGTTCGAGCACGTGTCGCACTGGTACGGTGACGTGGTCGCCGTGAACGACATCTCGTGCACCGTGGGCACCGGCATCACCGGGTTGCTCGGACCCAACGGTGCCGGAAAGAGCACACTGCTGCAGCTCGCGGCGGGATTGCTCGTGCCGGCGAGCGGTGCGGTGCGTGTCTACGGTGCCCCGCCCACCAATGGACCGTCGGTCTATCGTCATGTCGCGCTGGTGCCCGAGCGTGAGGCGCTGCCGGCGATGATGAGTGCGCGGGCGTTTGTGGCTGCGCGCGCGGCGATGCTTGGCGTGCGCGATGTACGCGGTGCCGTCGATCGCGCGTTGGCGCTGGTGGAGCTGGACACGGTGGCTGATCGGAAGGTCGGTGGTTTCAGCAAAGGGATGCGTCAGCGAGCCAAGCTTGCGGCGGCGTTGGTGCATGAGCCGTCGCTCGTGCTACTCGACGAGCCGTTCAACGGGCTCGACCCGCGACAGCGCGTACACATGATGCGATTGCTCGAGGAGCGCGTGGCGGAGGGCACTGCGGTGCTCCTCAGTTCGCACATTCTCGAGGAGATCGAAGGGGTTGCGAACCGGATTCTGGTGATGCTCTCCGGTCGATTGGCGGCGAGTGGCGACTATCGCACGCTGCGCCGCCTGATGACCGACCAACCGCACACGGTTCGCGTGCGCTCGAGCAACGATCGCACACTGGCTTCGCTGTTGATGCAGGTGCCGAGTGTGCTGAGCGTGGAACTGTCGTCGGAAGGCGTGGTGGTGCGCACGACCGACTACGCCGCGTTCGCGCGCGCCGTCGCGCCCGCGGCGCAGCATGGCCAGCTGACGCTGTTCGAAGTCGAAGCCACCGACGAATCGCTGGAGCATGTGTTCGCGTATCTGGTGGCGCGATGAGCGACCCAATGATGAACGCGACGCAGCACGCGACGCAGCACGCGACGCGCACACCGCTGGGTCCCGTGTCCCTTGCGCGCACCGCGTCGGTGCTCGTGCGGCTGTCGTGGGCCCGGACCGTCACGCCGGTGCTGCTGGTCGCGATGATGGCGTTGTTGCTGCTCCCGATGCTGTTCGCGCTGGTGTTTGCGTCACGTGGCGCGTTGTCCGGTGATCCGGTGTCGTTCCTGGTGCAGCGCTACGATCAGCTCGTGTGTGCGCTCGCGACGCCCATCTTCGCCCTCATGCTTGGTACGAGCGCCTTCAGTGCCGAGGCGGAGGACGGCACGCTTCTCTACCTGGTGACGACGACCACGCCGCGCTGGTGGATCACCACGGTGCGCGTGCTCTTTGCCGCCGTGGGCACGGCGTTCCTGTCCGCCATTGCGGTGTCGGGTACCGGCATCATTGTCACCGGGTTCGACGATCCGCAGGGAGTAACGCGCGCGTTCACGCTCGCGGTTGTCCTTGGCGGCGCGGCGTACGCGTCATTGTTCACCTTGCTCGCACTGACCACGCGACGCGCGCTGGTGGGCGGGTTGCTCTACATACTGCTCTGGGAAGGAGTGCTCAGCACCACCTTTCCCGCGATTCACTATCTCAGCGTTCGCCAGTGGACCCTCGCCGTTGCGGCGTCCCTCACCGACGCGAAGGAAGGCGTGCTCGTTGGCGGTCCATCGCTGACTGCATCGCTGATCGGCGCGGCGAGCGTGTTCGTGCTGGCCATCGTGCTTGGCGCCCGATCACTGCGCCGGCCCCGATTGTCGCGCATCGGCACGTGAGGCGCGCGAGGGACAGGATCGACGCAGCCCACGGGACAAGCGACTGACTATCACGGAGAGCAACGGATTGAACTGGGAGCACTGGGATACGACCAACAGCCACTGACTGACGCGGATGAACGCGGAAACGACGCGGATTGCGCGGATTCTGCTTTTCATTCATTTGGTTCGCAGTATCCGCGAGATCATAGCTTCTATCCGCGTTCATCCGCGTCAGTCAGTTATTTGTTGCTGTTGTAGTATCCAAGAAATCTGAGCAGTTCATCCGTTTCTATCCGTGATAGTCAGTTGCTGTTGCAGTTGCTGTTGCAGTTGCAGTTGCAGCGCTGCAGACCCTACCGCGCATGCATTGCCGCGCGCAGCTCCAGATCCGGCAACGCATTGCGCAGTACGGCATTGACCTGCTCCAATCGTGACGCTGGAGACCGTTCGGCGAGCAGTCGCTGCCGCTGTTCGAGATCCACGTCGATCATCGACGCGACGGACCACGCGAGTTGCGCTGGATCTTCCGGAATCGCTGGCGTTGCCGACTCGTTGTCGTCATTCAGTGTGCGCACCGCACGCACCACGCGTTGAAAGTGTGTCGTGACATCGTCGGCGAGCACCGCAAGCATCACCGCGGACTGATCCGTCGTGTCGCGCAGCGCCAGCACGTCGGCCACGAGGTACGGTGCGTCGTTGACATGGATCTGCTGCAAGGCGAAGCGCTCGCGGCCGATCACCACGATGTTGAAACGACCATCGGGAAGCATCTCCATCTCGGTCACTTCGGCCACACAGCCGACTCTACCGGCGGGCAGCTCCGTCTCATGCACGCCGCTGATTCCACAGACAATGCCAAAGCGCCTGTCCGTTTCGCGCACATCGGTCAGCAGCTGACGATAACGTGGCTCGAACAGGTGCAGTGGAACGGAGACGCCCGGAAAGAGCACCAGGCCAAGCGGAAACAACGGGAGGCGCGCGGAGGTCATGGAGACCGGAACCCGGTGGACGCCTCCGAGATCAGCGGAACGTTGCGATCCGCGATGTCTGGTGGCGATGAGAAACGAAACCTTCTTCCGCGCCGTGCCCGAGAGCAACCAGCGCCGTGATCGTCGCTGACGCCGGAATGCCGAGCAACGACTTCACCTGATCGGGCTGGAATCCGAGCATCGGTGAGGTGTCGAGGCCGAGCGTCTTCGACAGGAGCAACAAATACCCAAGCGCGATGTTGGCTTGCGCGTTCCCCCATGTGGCGCGCGATTCCGGCGTCATCCCGCCAAACGTGCGCCGCAGCATCGCCAACGTCTCCGCGAACTTCTCGGCGGGCAATGCCGGATTGACGATCTCCTCGACGGTGTCCAGCGCGTTCTCCATGTCGGAATAGAGCGCCAGCACCACGGGCGCGCTGATCAGCTGTTTCTGTCCGTACGCCGCCGCCGAAAGCTTCTCTTTGAGGTCAGCGTCGCGGACGACGACAAACCGCCACGGCTGGACGTTGAACGCGGACGGCGCGCGCCCGGTGAGGCGGAGCAACTCCTCGATCTGCTCGTCGGAAACAGGAGTCGGCAGGTAGCTCCGCACCGAACGCCGTGAGACTGCCGCCTGTTCAGCGGTGATCGAGAACTCCCCCGTCAGATTGGCGGGGCGGATAGCAGCGGCGGCGCTGTCGGAAGCAAGCATCTCAGTGATCTCCTGTTGGTGTAACTGTTTTCGTTGAAACAACTATCAGTGCGTAAAAGTTTCAGCTTCCTGGGCAACGGCGCTGCACATCGCTGAGGAGCGAGGCCAGAAGTCGTCGCGACTCCGGCGGGAGATCCGCCATGGCCTGCTCTTCGGCGCGCTGCACGTCCGCGCGGGCGCCTTCGAGCGCGCCGACGCCGGCCGGCGTGATGCGCGTGTGCACGACGCGGCGATCCTTCTTATCGCGGAAACGCGCCACCAAGCCGCCACTTTCAAGCCTGTCCAGCAATCTGGTGACGTCGGGCGATGGTCCAGACAAGCGGCGACCCAGCTCACTGCAGGCGATCGCCTCCTCCTTGTCCTTTACCTCATCCATCACTTCAAGCACGAAATACTGAGCGGACGTGAGGTCGTGCGGTTCGAGCGCGCGCGCGAGCAGGTGCTCGACATGAGCCGAAGCGGAGCGAAGCACACGGACCGCGCTCGCCGCATCTGACAACTTTCCCGACCGAATGCCGGTGGATGCTTCATTCATGCTCATAACTGAGATATATACACGTTGCAACAGTATTCGTCAAGCTGAGCGCTAGGAGTCAACGAGAGCGCCGCGGCTGGCTTAGACCGATGCGATGACGGTGGTGGATATGATCGTCGAACCTCAGCGATGCGCGCACTGGTATTGTCGCCGGTGAGTGAACCGGGTAACATGCGCATGCCCGACCAGGGCGCCGTAGCCAAGTGGTAAGGCAGTGGACTGCAAATCCGCCATGCATCGGTTCGACTCCGATCGGCGCCTCTCCGTGAAAAAGGCCGTCCTCTGCAGGGCGGCCTTTTTTCGTTGATTGCGTGTTTGTGCATGAACTCCGAGCACTCGCCGAGGCGGTTCATCGGACTTGAGAAAGCCGCTGCGCCGCGGCCACCGTCTCCTCGTCAACTCGACCGCAACGCCTCGCTCGGATCGATCCGGCTTGCTCGCGCGGCGGGTAGCCAGCACGCCGCCAGGCCGATCACGCTCATCGTCACTGCGACGACGACCAACGTGAAGGGATCGCGCGAAGCGACGCCGAACAGCAGCCCCTCGATAGAGCGCGACAGCGCCAGCGAACCCGCGATACCCACCGCGAGTCCGAGCCCCACCAGCAGCCCACCTTCCTGAGAATCATCGCCGTTACCCGCGACGGTGCGGCGCCAAGCGCCATCATGACGTTCTCGATCGGTTGATCCGGCGCGACCGACCGACCGATCGCGCGCGCCGCCGTGGACAATCCCGCAGGATTGACCGTGGTGCGAATCACGAGGCCTCCCGGCGGGAACTCAGCCTGCGCCACCGGAAGAAACGCGACAGACATTGGCTTGGCATCGAGGCCGCCGTCCTTCGCGTCGTTCACCACGCCAACCACGGTGCGCCAATCGTTCTCCGGGATCCCGATGAAGCGCAGCACATCGCCGGTCCACGCAACACGACGACCAATGGGATCGACGTCGGGAAAGGGTCGGTCGGCCAGCGTCTTGTTCAGGATTGCCACCTTGGGAGTCGTCGACAGGTCGCCCGCGGTGAACTCGCGGCCCTTGAGCAACGGAATACCGCCGGCGCGAAAGTATCCGGGATCGGCCGTGCGATACTCGGCGGACGGCGTGGCACCATTCTCGATCGGGCGCGCCTCGGCTTTGACCTCCAACAGGATCTGGCTCGCGCGTAACGGTATCGTGGAACCCAGTCCAACAATCTCGACACCGGGCAGTGTCGAGAGCTGCCGCTGCATCTCCTCGTAGCGCTGACCGGCCTTCGCGAAGTCCGTGGTCGCCGTGAAGTCGAGCGGCACTTCCATCGTCAGCACGTTCTTGGGATTGAGCCCCGGATCGACCGCCGCCAGACGTTGCATCGAGCGCACCAACAGTCCCGCACCGGACAACAGCACCACCGACATGGCCAGCTACACGATCATGAGCGCCTGCTGCAACCGCTTGCGACGCGAGTTGCCAGTGGTCTTCACACTGCCCGCGGCCAACCCGGCGCTGAGAGAATGCCCGGAGCCTGCGCGCGGCGCAAAGGACAACACGAATGCGATGATCACGGCCAGCAGGGCGGTGAATGCCAACACCATCCAGTCCACATGGATTTCATCAGCGCGCGGTGAGAATCGCGCGACGAATCGTGACAACGTGCCGACGCCTGCGATGGCCACCAGCAATCCGAGCGCAGCGCCAGCGCCCGCAAGCACGAGGTTCTCGACCAGCATCAGCTTGCGCAGTCTCGCGGCGCCCGCGCCAAGTGCCGCACGTACCGTCATCTCGTGCTCACGACGCACACCGCGCATGAGCGTCAGGTTCGCCACATTCGCGCACGCGATGACCAGTACGAGCGCGGCGACTCCCATCAGCATCCACAACATCAGCCGAGCGTCGCGCCCGAGAATTTCCTTGAAGGGCGTCAGCTCCACGGTGTAACCGGCGGCCTTTTCGTACGACTCCGGATACTGCGCGTTTCTGCGCTCGGTGATCCCCGCGATTTCCGCGCGAGCCTGCTCGACGGTCGACCCGGGAGCCAATCGCGCAATCATCTCCGTCATACGATGCGACCGCCCCTGCACCATCATCGCGCTCACATGGTGCTCGCTGATCGACATGTTCATCAGCGCATCGATGCGACCGGGAAAGAACGGCGCCGGCTCGAGCACACCAATAATCTCGACCGAGCGTTTGCCGATCTGCATCGTGCGTCCGACGACCTTCGGGTCGCTCGAAAAATGCGTCATCCAGTACGCGTTTCCGAGCAGGATCACCGGTGCTGCGCCGGCACCGTCGTCACCCGGTGTGAACCCGCGACCATGAATCGGCCGAAGTCCCATCACGCTCAGATAGTTGCCGGTCACGAGTCCAACATCGATCTGCGAGGCGTCGGTCGCTTCGAGCAGCGACAGCGTCAGCGGCGAATACTCGGCGATCTGCTGCATCGTGCGCGACTGCTCGCGGAAGTCGTTGATCTCCGGCACGGAGAACGCCACGCTGGTCTGTCCCTGATTCGCCGTAAGGTGGCCCAGGTACATGAGGCGATCACCGTCGACATGCGGCAGTGGACGTGAGAACACTCCGCGGACAGCCGAGAAGATCGCGGTGTTGGCACCGATCCCCAGTCCGAGTGTGAGTACGACCGCAATCGCGAAACCTTTGGCGCGCCACAGTCAGCGGAGGACGTACCGAAGCTCAAGCGACATCGGAGAACTCGCGAGGCACAGGCGGAAAGCTGAGAGCGTGCAGATTCGCCCGGATGAGCTGGTGCTGCGAGGCTCAGTCGGATAGCTGCCGAATCAATTCATCACGACGACGCATCGGACAGATAGTTTCAGCCGTGTTGTCCGCCACCCCGCCGCATTGACGCGCGGTGCCGCTCGCCGTCCGACTACGTGTTCTGTCGCCCGCAACCTTGCGCCGAGCGCGGCGCGTGATGCAGGGCTCGCGATGGGCGGATTGGGTGCGGCGAAGTCGAGCGCGAACAACCGATGAGCTGAAAGGGCCGAGCTCCTCAATGCGTCCAGATCACGATCGCGCCGCAGCTGCCCAGGAACGACCGGTCAAACTGCAACGGCACGGCACCCAGCGACGAGTACACTTCGATCGCCTTGATATGCTCGGGGCGGATGATCGCGCTGAGATCGGTGTACGGATATTTCACCTTCTCGTTGGGCGAGGCACCATTCACGAGGAAGTGCGCACCATCCACGAAGTACGTGGGAATGCACAGACCACCGCCGCCGCGGAAGTAGGGCATCGGAAAGCCGGTCGTGCCCTGATCGACGCGTACGTGTGGCATGGTTGCCAGCACGGCGGTCAGATCCTCGTATGGATGCAGAGCGATCTCGCGTTCGGTGCGAAAGGCGCCACTCCCAGTCTTGCGGCGCGCACTGAACCCCGACTGGTCTGCAAACGACTTCATCCCCGACGCGGCGTTCACATTGATCGGCGTCAGCGCCTGGGCGAGCTCCCCCATGCGCAGTGTCGCCACGCGCACCTCGTTGGTGGCAAAGTCGAACGATACTACCGACGGCGTGGTGCCGATCCCGCGTACCTCGATGGTGCGTGTCCCCGCCGGAATACCGGTCAGGACGAACGCTCCGAGGCTGTCGACCCGCACCTCACGCGTGGTACCCACCACGGCGATGGTCGCTTCGCGCGCAGCGCTACCATCGCTGCGACGCACCAACCCGCGCAACACGGCGGTACCCCTCGCCGGAGCCGCGCTGTCGGCATCCGTGCCCGACACGGCACGCGCCGCAGCGTCCTGCCGGCTGATGGCGAAGTCGGCGCGCGTGATCAGCCGCTCGTCGACTACGAGCCGCAGCGGTCCGCCCACATACGTGCCCGCGACAGAGCGCACATCGACGGGTGTGTCGGTGGGCACGTTGCACAACAGAAAAAGTCCGGACACATCAGTGCGTGTCTGGGCGACCCGTCGCTGCCCGTCGCTCGGCGCCCTACGCGTACCGGTGGCGACGGTGAACTCGGACCACGCGGTGCTCACCTCGACGTCGGCAAGCGGCGCACGTGCGTCCACATCGCGCACGACTCCGACAATCACGCCGGTCTCCACATCACGCGGACCGGGACAGAGCCGCGCGTACGCCGTGGCCGGACTCGGCGTCGTCAGCGCTACGTCCACCCGCCGACCGCCGACCATTTCGATCGGCACCACCGGCAACTGCAGCTCGAGCGAATCGAGGATCGGATGCACAAAGCCCAGTGTGTAGTGGCCGTCGGGCACACTGTCAAGGCGAAAACGGCCACGCGCGTCGGTGGTGACGTAGCGTGACTTCTCGACGAGCACGACGGTCGCGTTGGCCAACGGCGCGCGCGTGCGCAGCGAGTCGAAGACCGTACCGACGATGCTCGACTGCGCGAGCGCGGGTGCGGCGCGCAGTACGACCGCGACAGCAGCGAAGGAGAGATGAGCGGCGACTCGCATGACTACTCGTGGTAGAATCCGTTCGATCCACACACAACGAACAAACGCGCAGACGTGTCCGCCGTCACTCCAACAGCCCCGAAATCGTCGGCGCCGGCGGCACCTCCGCACTCCTTACGACAGATCGGGTCGTGAGCACGGATGTATGCTACTGGCGAGCGTCACCTGTCCGTCAGCCGCCCGCAATCAAACGCTACACCGTGCGGAGCCATTGGTCCACTCGGCGGCCGACGGTCCGCGCGCACGCTGGCAACGCAAACTGCACACAGCGAGCACCGAGAACAGCCGGAACAGGCTGAACGGAAGCGCAATGCGTACGGTACGAATGAGGTAGAATTTGACGATTCAGGAATTTCAGCACTCCGCTCTTGGTTTCTCTCAAACCGTGCTTCCGCGATTTTCAATGTCGCTGTTCGTCGTTCTCGATTCGTTCTCCCGCGTCTCTCCGTGTCGCTGTTCATGCCAATCGCACTCAGGCCGCACAAACGATCAAGCCGTCGAGCGCAGCGTTGCGCCCGACGGCCTTTTGCGATGCTTATCTCTACCAGCGCGCGCTGAAGTCGTAGATCGATGATCCACCGCGTGGGTCATGCACGCGAATCACCGCTGTAAAGTTGTTGCGCGCGTTCGGCTGCTGCACCACCTGCACCTCACCGCGACCGGTGCGCGAGAAGGTCACGACGTCCACCGCACGCCTTGGCAAGCCCGCACCGTCGATGTCGGCGCGCACGTCGGTTACCTGCGCACCGCGACGCGTGATGTAGTCCACCCGACGACCCTGCACGCGGATCTCGACGACATCATCCACGCGACCGCGCCACTGCAGTGCGCCGCGATCCGGTCCGTTCGGATTGTAGCCGCCGTTGCCACCACGGTCGCGCTCATCGCGCTCGTTGCGACCACGGTCGTCGCGATCGCGATCGCGGTTGCGATCGTCGCGGCCCCAGTCGTCATCACGATCGCGTCGTCCGTTCCCTTCCCAGTAGACCGCCAGGCGATAGCGATCGGCACCACCGCGTGTGTCCTGAATGCGAATCACGGCCTGATAGCCGTTGCGGGCCGACGGCTGCTCAATCACGCCGACGTTGCCACGACCTTCCTCGACGTTCACGCGCAATTCGCCGTGGCCGCGCGGCAGTGCACGGGCAACACGCACTCGACTGGGGAGGTCCTCGTCGCGACCGCGCGTGTCGACATCGCGACCACGCATGACGATGAACACTTCGCGATCGACGGTGCCGCTCCACGAAAAGAGTGGCAGGTCGGCGGAGCGACGATCGGGAATGAGAGCGACCGTGGCAACGGTGTTGGGAAGCGCATCGGGAACGGACGAAACGCG
>ENA-ORBV01003035-ORBV01003035.1-microbial-mat-metagenome-genome-assembly--contig:-NODE-3035-length-34364-cov-8.391869_pt1 | contig 34364 bp, 33 predicted proteins | sample MGYA00237777_ERZ505514 | MGnify/ENA primary metagenome ERZ505514 (study PRJEB26160, sample SAMN06269048) | microbial mat metagenome | isolation source: Oligotrophic lake microbial mat | place... | reverse complement strand
TCAGCACATTACCGTAGATCTTCTTGCTTTTTTCACAAACCAACTAGCTGACTCACCATCCCTTTACTGACATACCGCAGGGCTATTTCATTCTAGTTGAGTAGTTGATATGGTAGTCAGGTCATCTCCTCAACCCTGAACCCAGATGCCTCAACTTGCTATTGTCGAAGCCTTTGCAGACCTTAGTGATACTCGTCGCACAGCAGGACAACGCCACCAGCAAGCGCTTTGCCTTGCCTTGTTCACCCTTGCGGTTGCGGCGGGTAATCGGGGGTTTCTGGCAATTGGTGATTGGCTAAGAGCGTATCACGATGAATTGGTTGCCTTGTTTCACCCTCGCCAAGACCGCCTGCCCTCTTACAGCACGCTTCGACGAGCGCTGTTGCGGCTAGATTACCGGGAGTATTCGGCTTGTTTATCTCGATTCTTCGGCATCCAACCGTTGCCTGGAGAAACGATTGCCACCGATGGTAAAGTGCTGCGAGGTTCCTATGAAACCATCAGTGATGACCCAAGGGTAGACTCTCACCCAGCGATTATGCTGGTCAGTGCCTACATCGTGGAGCGAGGATTGATTCTTGAACCCTATGAGGTCAACTCGAAAACCAATGAAATCACGGCACTGCCTGTCTTTATTGAACAGATGGCGCTCCAAGGAGTCGTTTTTGCTTTTGATGCCATCAGCACCCAAAAAAACGGCTCAGACGATCATTGACAGTGGCAACGATTACTTGGGGGCGCTCAAAGGCAATCAATCCGGTTTACTGGAAGCAGTCAAGACCCATTTCCAACCCCAACAGAGTCTTCAACAGATGAATACAGGGCACGGCCGCATCGAAAAACGCACCGTTAGCATCACACATCGGTTGGATCAAATTCCTGCTTTCCCAGGTCTGCAAACCCTCATTCGAGTCGAATCAGAACGCCAAGTGCATCGCGCCAACATCATTGCAGTCTCCACCGAAACCCGTTACTACGTCGCTTCTTTTGTCGAAACCCCACAAGCCTTTGCCGACCGCATTCGAGGTTACTGGGGCGTCGAGAACAAGGTGCATTATGTCCGAGATGTAACGCAAGGGGAAGATGCTTCACGCGTTCGGACTTCACCCCTGGTGCAAAGTTGGGCACTCGCACGTAATTTTGCACTCAATTTGTATCGCAACAATGGATTTTTGAACATGGCTCAAGCTCAACGTCTCGCTGGCTTTGGTCTGAACACGCTTAAAAACTTATTTAGAATGAAATAACCCTGTATCGTTAGTGCCGGCGATCAGGTTATTAGAATATGGGATCTTCAGACAGGAAACTGTCTCCGATCGTTAGAGGGGCATACAGACAAAATCTTACAAAGCAGCATTTCACCTAATGGTGCATTGCTTGCCAGTAGCAGCCATGACCATACGATCCGGCTCTGGGACTTGCACACTGGAGGCTGTCTCCAAGTTCTAGAACAACACAGCAATATCATTCGAGCCATCACTTTCAGTCCGGATGGCAAGTTCCTACTGAGTGGCAGCGATGATCAAACGATCCGGCTTTGGGAGGTTGAGTCTGGCGACTGTGTGATGACTCGCTTTGGTCGAATCAGCGCGATTAATGACATTGCCATTAGTCCCGATGGGACTTACTTAGTGAATACCAACGATGACGAAAGGATTAGCCTGTGGGATCTGAGTCGCAGTGAGTACCGTCAAACCCTTCAGCAGCATACCCGGCGGGTATGGAGTTTAGCGATCAGCCCAGACGGCAAAACCTTGGTTAGTGGCAGCAACGATCGCACTATTAAGATTTGGAATTTTGCAACAGGTGAGTGTACTCGGACGTTGCAGCAACCCAGTTCTGTCTTCGGTATTGCCATTTCGCCCGATGGCAAAAAGATTTTGAGCAGTGGCAACAATCTGTCAGTCCTGTTGTGGGATCTCGATACCGGTGAATGTCTGCGTGAAGTGCAAACCCGTGAACAATGGAATGAATCCTGTGCGGTACAGTTAAGCAATCGCCTGATCGCCGCCAGCACCCAAACTCAAATCAATCTTTGGAATAGCCATACTGGTGAACACTTACGTACACTCACTGGGCACACGGGATTGATTTGGGCGATCGCGATCGCCCCAGATGAGCAGTGGATCGCCACAGGTTCGTTTGATCAAACCGTCAAAATTTGGGACACCCAAACGGGCGATTTGCGGTTGACTCTGCAAGGACATCGCGATCGGGTCAGGGCGATCGCGGTAAGCCCTGATGGATTAGTGATTGCAAGTGCCGGGGATGATGCTGAAATTCGCTTATGGGACGTGCAAACTGGCAATTGCCAACAAATTTTAGTGGGTCACCAAAATTGCATCCGGGGGCTACAATTTCATCCTAATGGTAAAGCGATCGTCAGCGGTAGCTTTGATGAAACCATTCGTATGTGGGATATTCAGACTGGAGAATGTATCAAAAAGCTGATCAACAAACCCTATGCTGGCATGAACATTACTAGAGTCAAAGGGCTAACAGAAGCAGAGAAAGCCGCGCTGAAAGCACTAGGGGCAATCGAACATTAAAAATGAAAATTCAAATGGAAGATTAAGAGGCAACTATTATGACTACCCTTGAACAAATCAAACAAGACCTTGCTCATCTTGATGAACAACAACTTCAACAAGTCGCTGAATTTATTGAATCTGTTAGATCTCAACCAGAGCAGCTTGCTTGCGATCGCAAGCATATCTTGACATTCCTCAAACAGGTTCGGAGTCGCCATCCATCACGAGCGATCGCAGAAATTGATCAAGACCTACAGCAAGAACGCAACCTATGGGACAGCTAGCCCTACCTTCATCAGCGATCGTGTATGTCGATACCGCGATTTTTATCTACACCGTAGAAGCGAAGCCAGCATATTTCACAGCCCTTCAACCACTTTGGCAACAATTTCAAATCGGTGACATAGAACTCATTACCAGCGAATTAACTTTGATGGAGATTCTTGTCACCCCGCTCAGAAATTCTGACTCTAATCTGGTCTCTGATTATGAACAACTCCTAACCGCTTCTGAGATTAGACTTCTCCCAATCAACCAATCAATCCTCAAAACTGCTGCCCACCTCAGAGCCACCACGAACTTGAAAACCCCAGATGCTATTCACGCTAGTACTGCTATGAATCATACCTGTACCATCTTTCTGACAAACGATCGAGGCTTTCAGAGTACATCAAATCTACCAGTACTTATTCTCAGTGAAGTTATGCAGGCATGAACATCACCGGAGTCAAAGGCTCAACTGAAGCAAAGAAAGCCATATGGAAAGCCTCGGCGCAGTGGAAAATTAAATACCGTACAGGAGAAACGATGCAAGCAGCTTTTCACATTACGACAAAAGTCCTGCCTGGAAACAAAATCGAAATTCAGTTACCCGAAGGCGCGATCGGCGAAGAGATTGAGGTAATTATCTTGTTGCCAGAAAAACCCCAAGTTCCGAAGCGTAGCGCCCTAGAGATCTTGGCGGATGCTCACACCCTCAGATCGACCAGAACCCCCGAAGAGATTGATCAATATATTCAAGACGAAAAAAACTCATGGGACAGCTAACGATTCCCGATCATGCCACTGTCTATGTAGATACTGCTCCCGTTATCTATAGTGTCGAATTGCATCCAGACTCCAAACTGAAGCGGTTAAAGACGATCGAGGGTTAAAAACCTTCAGTTCTTAACCGTTTTGCTGCTTCTACCCAATTTTCAATTCCTTTTTTCGTGGGCACTCCTTGGGCGGTAAATGTCCAGACATCTCGTCTGTGCTGAGGGCTATAGCTAATGTGAATTGGGCGTTCACGAAGTGTCTCGGAACGAGAATCGCTCCCATAGTAGTACAACGAATCAAACGGCGATCGCTGTTCTAGCATCCACTCTACGAGGGATTCGCTCTCTAAGCCTACAATCCGAAAATCGCAGGCAGCACCAAGGCGATCGCTGCTTTAAACTGGAGGAGCAATATGTGCGATCGCACGGCTAATGCCAACGCTCAAGGAGAGGCAAGCATGGAAGCAGCAGTGTATCAAGTTAGTGCATTCTGGGATGAAGCGGCGACAGTGTGGGTTGCCACCAGTGAGGATGTTCCAGGCTTGGCAACCGAAGCTGATACCGTTGAGGCTTTGAGTCAAAAATTGCGAGAAATAGTGCCTGAACTACTGTTGAGCAATCATGTCATCGCTGCTGATTACGCGGGTGCGATCGCCATTCAACTGACTAGCCAGCGTCAAGAATTGATCCAGGTTGCTTCATAAATGCCCGCCTCTCTGACTCCTGCACTCAAGAAACTGCTGTTGGAGGCTGATTGTGTTTTTGAACGGCAGGGCAAAGGCGATCATGAAATCTGGTATAGCCCCATTACCGATCGGCGCTTTGTTGTCGATGGTGCCATCAAATCTCGTCATACAGCAAATGCAGTCTTAAAGCAGGCAGGCTTACCGAAGGCTTTTTAGCCAATGCTCAAACCATTTTCTAAAACTTCCGCTTTTTTCATTCGCTCAAACACCCCTTGATGCTGTGCTTCGCTAATTGCCTACAAGTAGATCTTTGTCCTCACTGCCACACTATGCCCCGCCCAACGCGCCTCTACCCATTCCGCTACTGTCTCTGCTGGCTTGTGCTTACCCTTCAACCAGGGTCGCCAGTCAAACTTCCAATACCTGGTTATCAATCTCCTGCGCTTTCAGCTTGGTCATGCGTAGTCCTGCGATCGTAGCATTGCAGCCTAGCGCAAACTCTTCCTGTTTTGCTGTTGTCTCTCCTGGCCGTGGGGGAAACTTTCTCCCCCGCACATAGAGCTTATCCCCCTTGCGTCGGAGGGTGATCGTCTCCAGGCTGCGGTTAATCGCCTGGATCTTATTGTCCAAATCATCCCCTATCGCTCTCAAGCTTCCCCCAGACTTCCCCCGAACTGCTCAGATTTTACCCTAACTCAGCTTAGAAAACCTGTTTTGATTGAGTCACGCTAGAAGGGCTAGAAGCCTGATTCTAGTAACGGAGAGGGGGAGATTCGAACTCCCGTTGAGTTACCCCAAACCTGATTTCGAGTCAGGCGCATTCGACCACTCTGCCACCTCTCCACAAGGGGCTTAGTTTTTGGTTGTTGGCTGTTAGTCGATAACCAAAAACTGATAGCTAACGATCTATTTTACAGGGCAGGTGACGAGTTTTCCTTGGATTCCAATGTGGTTTTGAAGCCATCGCTAGAAGTCCACTGGAGAGCGCCATCCCGCTCGATCGCATAAACCTGAACACCGCGCTGTCGAAGTTGAGCTTCGGTTTGAGGGTGAATTTGGCTGGTGGCGATCGCCACTTGTGGTTGCAGTGCTTCAATCACTTCTGGCTCTAACCGCTTACCCGACCACCAAAGTACCTGTGTTGCTGACAGGCTACCTGTTTTAAGGAGCGCGTCCTGTTGTTCTGGTAGGAGGTTGCCTAACCATGTCCATCGTTGCATGTGCAGATGGAGTTCTGCGATCAGCGGCTCTGTACTGAGTAGTTTGAACTGGCTGGAACCAACTTGAGCAGGTTGCCCGATCGCCAGAGGCGTGGGCTTCACGGGCAACGAGGCTCCTTGAAGGACATGCTTATTGACGACATACAGACTCTTGATGGGTAAACGCTCCGCAATTTTGCCCCAGCCGTTAGGTCGTCTGGATGGTTGATCGGTGGCGATCGCCCAATTAATTTCATTGACTCCCGCTTTTTGAAGAAACGGTAAAACGGCAAAGCCAGCGGTAGACGTATCACCAGTATTAATTAGCGCCGTGCGTCCAGCCTCCTGAATCACCATAATTGGCTGTCCGGCTGCCAGTAGCGTGACGCGAAACATAGCAGCATTTGCTTGCCATGCCGGGACGACAACTAGCCCGATCGCCAGCAGTAAGGCAACCCACCACTGTTTGCGCCACCACGGTTGTAGCCAGGTGAGTGAAAGCAGGATATAGAGAGCGATCGCGGTCGCTGCCGAAATGGTGCCCACCGCATACGCATTTCCGGGCAAGCGGCTAAAACTATCCACAACGAGCATTAGCGCTTGCGCTGGATACTTTAGCAACCATGCGAGAGCGCTACCCGCAGGCGACCAAATTAGAGTGGCTAAGGCACTCACCATGCCACCAATGCTAAGTATGGAGATGAACGGAGTCGTGATCAGGTTGACAGGTACGCTGTAAGGGGACAGGACACCAAACGCAGCAAGCTGAAGCGGTAATGTCCACAGATAAGCGGCGATCGGGACGGCAAACAGAGGTGCGATCGCGCTGGGCATCCAGTCCAACTGTTTGGTTAAGGGTGGTACTGTGACCATCAGCCCCATTGTTGCTAGAAAACTCAACTGAAACCCTAAGTTCCAGATCCAAAGCGGGTTAAACAGCAGTAAGAGTACGCCTGTGAACAGCAGTGCACCCAGCGGTTTCACTTTGCGCTCCAGCACCAATGCTATTAAGCTGCCAAAGCCCATCAGTGCTGCCCTCAGTACCGCAGGCTGAATGCCAGTCAACCCCACAAACACGAACAGCGATGCGGTGCCTGCAAAAAACTGCACTTTGGCAGAAAAGCGTCGTGTCAATGCCAGCACAACGCCCAAAATGAGTGAAGACTGAAACCCTGATGCCGCCAGTGCGTGAGCCAATCCTGCACGGGTGAACTGATCTTTTAAGTCAAAGGGGAGGTCAACGCCACGACTCCCTAAAACCATTGAACTGACCAATGCTCCAGCAGGGCTACCGAGCCAGCGCATTTGCGATCGCACCACTGCCTGCCTGACCTGCCACCATCCCCAGCGCGATCGCGCTTCTACCACGTCCGTTTGCTGACCCCTCAGACCAGCAAAGCAGCCTTCCTGCCTCAGATACGCCTGAAAATCAAAACCACCCGGATTTGTAGCAGGCTGCGGCAGATACAGAGTGCCCATCACCTTCACCAACTGCCCTGGATAAAGTCCCGTTGCCTGAAGCAAGGGCACCGTAACGTAAAGATTACCTGTCGGTAACTTCTCATCGACGTATTGCACTTCGCCGCTCACAGAATCGACTTGCCTCACCGTCAGCCAAAATTGTGCTTTCTGGCTACGAGTTAACTGCGGCACGCTATCCACTTCGCCCGTAACCACCCATTCTTGCTTTGGTGCCTTGGTAGGCGGAATCAGGAGGCTGATTTCAGTTGCGGCTGGCTGCGGCAATCTGAACTGGAAGTAAAAGCTGGCAACTAGCCCCAGCAATCCAGCAAGTAGCCAAACCCACGGCTTCGGTGCCGATCGCCAAACACGTTTAATGACGAGCGAAAGCCCCACACCCAACACTAAAATGCTGTAGCCGCCCCAGGCGATTTTTGTCAGTAGCAGTCCCAGAACGTATCCCAAACAAAGGATTACAGCACCCGTTGCAGTCATAAAGCACCCGATCGCGGTAGAAACACTAGGCTAAGAGTGCCCAGGAGAGGGGAGGAGTTTTGAGTTTTGAGTTTTGAGTTTTGAGTTGGAAGAAGAGGAGGGAGGAGAGAGGAGAGAGGGGCGAGGAGTGAGGAGTCAAGTTTTGCATCGCGCTCACTCTTTGAGAGGTAGCGCGATGTGCAACTAATTTGCCCTCATCCCAACCCTTCTCCCCAAGGAGAAGGGCTTTCAGACATCTCTGGTTCCCTCTCCCGCCGGGAGAGGGCTAGGGTGAGGGCGTTCTTTGCGTTGTTTCAGGAAAGTCGCACATTGCGTTTTAAAGGTATTTTGTTGGTTGGGAGTTTGTTGGAAAAATAGTTTTGAGCTTTTCTTAACCTGGTTTAAAAGTGAGAAATCCCCCAAAATTCACCTTAGTAAGGTGAATTTTGGGGGATCTTCAACAATCTGCTAGCAATCTGCTTGATGCTATTCACCTTCTGCTCTGATCCTTTCCTAAACTCTTCATGATGTGCAAACCCTTAATTTTATTAGTTGAAGATAATCAAGATGATGAAGAGTTGACGTTGCTAGCCTTTGAACAAAGTGAACTCTCGGCGCAGGTTGCAGTTGCCCGTGATGGAGTCGAAGCCTTGGAGTATCTGTTTGCCACCGGAATCTATGCCGATCGCTCCACGGCTACCTTGCCAGTTTTGATTCTGCTGGATATTCAATTGCCTCGCTTAAATGGCTTAGAAGTGCTGCAACAACTCCGAGCCGCCCCCCGTACTCGGCACCTGCCAGTCGTGATTTTGACCACTTCCACTGAACAGCAAGATTTGTTAGAAAGCTATCATTTAGGCTGTAACAGTTACATTCAAAAACCTGTAGATTACGATCGCTTTCTCCAGGTCCTTCAACAATTAGGTATGTATTGGCTCGCTCTTAACACTCCTCCTCCCACTCGATAAACTCTATGTCTTTTAGCGATATGAATCATTCGCTCCGGGTGCTGCTAGTTGAAGATAATGCCGATGATGTAGAACTGTTGGTTTTGGAGCTTGAAATGGGTGGCTATCAAGTCACTCATCAACAGGTCGATACGGCGATCGCCCTGCGTCGGGCGCTTCAAAATCAGCAGTGGGATCTGATTTTGGTAGATTACTCCATGCCGTCCTTCAGTGCAATGCAAGCACTGGCAGTGGTCAAAGAATACCAGCTTGATATTCCATTCATTATCGTCTCTGGCTCTATTGGCGAAGAGACTGCGGTGGAGGCAATGAAAGCGGGAGTTCACGACTACATTTTGAAAGGGAAATTAGCCCGATTACTACCCGCGATCGCCCGCGAGTTAAAAGATTATCAAGTTCGCCAAGAGCGCCGCCAAGCCCTCAAGCGAATTGAACGCCTCGCCTTTTACGACGACCTCACCGACTTGCCCAACCGCACATTATTTTTAGAGTGCCTGCAAGAATGCATTAAACAATCTCGCTATACTTCAGAACTGTTTGCCGTATTTGTGCTGGATATGGATCGATATAAAAGCCTCAAGTATGGCTTTGGTCATGAAAAAGGCTATCAATTTTTACAAGAGGTTGCTCGTAGGTTAGAAAGCTGCTTGCTGCCCTACGACACCGCTGCCCGGATTGGCGAAGACTCTTTTATCATATTGTTACGCCATTTACCAAACCCTAACGAGGCACAACAGCGCTCTAGCTACGTGTGGCAAGTACTCCATCTCCCATTTGTGCTAAATGACTCATTAATTCGTTCCTCTGCCAGCGTTGGCATTGTCGATCGCACGATTGGTTATGATCGCGCTCAAGATTTTCTGCGCGCCGCCGATGTGGCATGTTACAACGCAAAACGGCGAGGAGTAGGGCAAACAGTTTTGTTTGATGCACGAATGCAGACCGAGGAACTCGATCTCCTTCAGCTAGAAGCCGATTTGCAACAGGCAATTCAGTTAAAGCAGTTTCAACTGTACTACCAGCCCATTGTTTGCCTAAAAACAAACCGCACCACCGGTTTTGAAGCCCTCATCCGCTGGCAGCACCCGACAAAAGGCTGGATTTCGCCAGCCGAGTTCATTCCTCTAGCAGAGCAAAGCGGGCTAATTTCGGCGATAGGGCGGTGGGTGCTAACAGAAGCGTGCAGTCAGCTACAGCGTTGGCAAGATCAACTTGAGTCCTTTTTGCCGCTGAGCATGGCGGTAAATTTGTCTGGCATTCAGCTAACTCAGCCCGAACTGGTTGATGAAATTCAGCAGCTTTGTGTCGGTTTTGATTTAAATAAGGTGCAGCTTAAGCTAGAAATTACTGAGAGTGTTCTAATGAAAAATGCCGCGATCGCGATCGCGGTATTGGAACAACTCAAACAAAATCAGGTGCAGGTATGTATCGATGATTTCGGCACCGGATATTCTTCGCTAGCGTATCTCCATTGCTTACCGATTGATATTTTGAAAATTGATCGGTCGTTCGTTAGCCAGATGTTAGAGGACGAAAAAAATCACAGCATTGTTCGGGCAATCATTGCCCTAGCAGATGCATTGGGGTTAACAGTAATCGCGGAAGGGGTGGAAACGCAAGCGCAGTTAGACGGGCTGCGATCGCTAAACTGTGACTATGCTCAAGGATACTTATTGTCTCGCCCAATGCCTGCGGTTGCTGTGGCTGACTGGCTGCAAGACTTTAGCAAAGATACTTTTGTGCGGCAAATCGCCTAGGCGATCGCTCACCTTATCCTAGCCGCCGCTTCAACTGTTTATAGACTTCATCATCATTACGTTTGCCAACCAAGAGAACTTCAACTAAATCTTCTTGCAAGTCAAAGCGATAGACAATACGATATTCGCCGCTGTCCACTCGATAGTAGTCTGGGTAGCCGGATAGTTCTTTGGTGTCTGATGGCATTGGATCAACGTTTAACGCCATTACTTTCTTAGCAATTTGGGCGGCGATTTTTGGCTGCAAGCCTTTAAGGAAGTCAAGCACCGTTTCTAGTCCATCAAGCTTCGCCATATTATTCGTCGTGATTTTCCAGTGCAGCTAAACGCTGAAGTTCTGCCGTAAAGGCTTCTGAGCCGACCATGCTGGATTTTTGCAATGCTGTTTCAGCCAGTTGTCCGAAAGCAATCTCTTCTAAGTTCGACAACCGAACGATTAGTTGCTGATATTCTTGGGCAGACAAAACAACATATTTAGGCTGAGAGCCTTCAATCAGCAATATGGGTTCAATCGCCGCCTGTTCTAACAGTTCTGTTTGGCGATCGCGAATCTCTGTGAGGGGGTAACTCTGCATCATTTTCACTACGAAAGGATTTGATCACGGTAGGACTCGAACGCAGGAAAGTCAGATATCCTGTGATGAGGCAAGACGACATCCGACATTGGAAAATCCGAGCGTGAGTGTCATTGATAGGCTTCCATCGGTGGACAGGTGCAAACTAGGTTGCGATCGCCGTATGCCTGATCAATCCGCCCCACGGCTGCCCAAAACTTGTGCTGCCGCGTCCATTGGGTGGGGTAAACTGCCTGCTGGCGCGAGTAGGGATGGTTCCACTCTTCGGTTAAGGAGATCGCGGTGTGGGGTGCATTTTTCAGCAGATTATTGTGGCGATCGACGTTACTATCTTCAATGGCGCGAATTTCCGCACGAATAGCAATCATCGCATCACAGAAGCGATCGAGTTCTACCTTGGATTCGCTCTCCGTCGGCTCCACCATAATCGTCCCTGCCACAGGCCACGACACCGTCGGTGGATGAAAGCCATAATCAATCAGCCGTTTTGCAATATCATCGACATCGATATCCGCTGTTTTCTTAAACTGGCGCAGGTCGATAATGCACTCATGGGCGACTAAGCCTTGCTTGCCTTTATATAAAACCGAATAGTGTCCTTTGAGGCGCTTGGCAATGTAGTTGGCGCTGAGAATGGCGACCTGTGTGGCTTTGGTCAACCCTTCCGCTCCCATTGCTGCAATGTAAACCCAGGAAATTGGCAGAATGCTCGGACTACCCCACGGTGCGGCGGAAACTGCACCAATGCCCTGCTTTCCGCCCACCTGCACCAGTGGATGATTCGGCAGAAATGGCACTAGATGTTTTGCCACACCAATTGGACCCATACCGGGACCGCCACCGCCGTGGGGAATGCAGAAGGTTTTATGCAGGTTTAAGTGGCAGACATCGGCACCAAAATCACCCGGACGGCAGATGCCTACTTGAGCGTTCAAATTGGCACCATCCATGTAAACCTGACCGCCGTTGGTATGGGCGATCGCGCAGATTTCCTGAATGCCCTCCTCAAACACGCCATGAGTTGAAGGGTAAGTCACCATCAGCGCTGAGAGTGTTGCTTGATATTGCTCAGCTTTCGCCTTTAAATCAGCAATGTCGATGTTGCCATCGGAGTCGCACGCTACAGTCACCACTTTCATGCCTGCCATGACTGCACTCGCAGGATTAGTGCCATGCGCCGATGTAGGAATCAGGCAGACGTTGCGATGTCCTTCGTCCCGCGATTCGTGATATTGCCGAATCACCAGCAAGCCCGCATATTCGCCCTGAGAACCCGCGTTGGGCTGAAGTGAAATGCCCGCAAAGCCCGTAATTTCTGCTAGCCAGTGTTCTAGCTGGTCAAATAATATTTGGTAGCCCCGCGTTTGATCCGTCGGCGCAAACGGGTGAATTTGCCCAAATTCTGCCCAGGTGACGGGCAACATTTCGGATGTGGCATTCAGCTTCATGGTGCAAGAACCGAGGGGAATCATTGCCGTTGCTAAGGACAAATCCTTGGTTTGCAAACGATACATGTAGCGCAGCAACTCGGTTTCAGACTGATAGGAATTGAAAACAGGGTGAGTGAGATAGGGCGTAGTCCGCTGGAGCGCAGAGGGCACAACGGCATGAAGTGAAGAGGAATGGAAGAGATCCTCTGGCGTAAAATGAACGCCCTGTTCTCCTGCAAAGATTTGGAAGAGGGCAAGCAGATCGTCCGTAGAAACGGTTTCATCCAGGGATACACCAATGCTCTGGTCATCCAGTTGACGCAGGTTAATGTGATGCGAGTGGGCGCGACTGATGATAGCTTTGATGCGGTTTTTACCCACATCAACTCGCAGCGTATCAAAGTAAGCTTCAGAACCCAGCGTATAGCCCAATCGCTTCAAACCCTCTGCTAATAGGATCGTCAGGTGGTGAACCCGTGCCCCAATGTTTCGCAGCCCTTCAGAACCGTGGTAGACCGCATACATTCCTGCCATGATTGCCAGCAGCACTTGAGCCGTGCAGATGTTGCTGGTGGCTTTGTCGCGTCGAATATGCTGTTCGCGAGTTTGTAGCGCCAGACGCAGGGCAGGTTGACCCTGCACATCTTTGGAAACGCCGACTAAGCGACCGGGCAGTTGGCGTTTAAAGGCTTCTTGGGTAGCAAAGTACGCGGCATGAGGTCCGCCATAGCCTAGAGGCACGCCGAAGCGTTGGGTATTGCCGATCGCAATATCCGCTCCAAATTCACCGGGGGGCTTAAGCAAAGTGAGGCTGAGCAAATCAGCAGCAACGATGACTAAGGCTTTTGCAGTGTGGGCGCGATCGCAAAACTCGTGATAGTCAAAAACCGTGCCGTCTGTGGCGGGATATTGCAGCAATGCGCCAAAAATCGGCTGATCAAATGCGAAGGTTTCATGATCGCCAATGATCACCTCAATTCCTAACGCTTTGGCGCGAGTTTGCACTACGGCGATCGTTTGAGGATGACAGCATTGAGAGACCCAAAACGTTTTGGCATCGGTTTTGCAGAGTCCATAGCTCATCGACATCGCTTCTGCGGCAGCGGTGCCTTCATCCAGCAGCGAGGCGTTAGCAATTTGTAGCCCGGTCAAATCGGTCACCATCGTCTGAAAGTTGAGCAATGCTTCCAACCGTCCCTGGGCAATTTCGGGCTGGTAGGGCGTGTATTGTGTATACCAACCGGGATTTTCTAAAATGTTGCGCTGAATCACGGGAGGGGTGATGCAGTTGTGATAACCCATGCCGATAAAGGAGCGGAACACTTGATTTTCTTGGGCAATTTCTTTTAGCTCTTGCAGCAGTTCATATTCCCCTTTTTCGGCTTCTAGCTTGAGGGGAGCTTTCAGGCGAATGGATTGGGGCACCGTTGCGCTAATCAATCCTTCTAAATCACTGAAATCCAATAGCGCTAGCATTTTAGCTACATCAGTGTCATCTAAACCAATGTGCCGCCGCACGAAGGAATCGGTGTATGCCAGCGGATTGGACACAGTATGCAATGATGCCTCTGCTGAAGGGGACAGGCTGTTGTCATCGCGATCGCCCCTGTCGGATAGGGAGCGATCTGAAAATACACTGGCTTGATCCATTGGACGCTCTAACATAGGGATGGTTGGGTGAAGGTGATCCAAAGAGAATGCTTTTCTCAGACTTTAACATCTTGCCCGGTTTCTCGGTGTGTCGGCACAGATGGGACGAGATTTGCGATACTAGTCTTGGTTGAGTGATTTGATTCTTGTACGGATGCGCTAAATGTTTATTATTGATGTCACGTTAAAAAGTACGCCGATTACACTGTCGGTGCAGCGCAAAACTGCGGAAGATGCAGAATCGTCTTATCAGCAGGTGATTGAAGCCATGAAATCAGGGGAACAACGCTTAATTGAGCTAGTCTGCGAACATCAGACGGGCAAGAAAATTAGCATCGTTAGCAGCGAAATTACAGCCGTACAGCTATACGAAAAATCGGGCACGGCAACCGCTTCTGGTAAGGCACCGGGCTTTAGCTTTGCAGCGGCAGGATGACGACGATCGCCCCGACAAATGACGCGAACGACTTCGTCGCGCGAAGCGCTATCGCGATTCAGGTTCAAGATTTGCACTTTCGCTGGCAAACAGGCAGCACCGTTCTAGATGGCTGCTCCTTGGATGTGCCAAAGGGCGAATTTTGGATGCTATTGGGCACGAACGGCAGTGGCAAATCAACCCTACTAAAACTATTGGCAGGATTGCTGCAACCTGAATCGGGATCGATCAAGCCTTTGCCCAAACTAGGGTTTGTCTTTCAAAATCCCGATCACCAACTGGTGATGCCCAGTGTGGGGGCAGATGTTGCCTTTGGCTTAGCCTCAGAACACTTAACCGCTGTAGAAGTCAGACAACGAGTCAACGATGCCTTGACTGCCGTAAATTTGCAGCCTTTGATCCAACGCCCGATTTATGCACTCAGCGGTGGGCAAAAGCAGCGAGTGGCGATCGCCGGCACCATTGCCCGTCAATGTGACGTGGTGCTGTTCGACGAACCGACTGCCCTACTTGACCTTGACAGTCAACGCGACTTAGTTGCCCAAGTGCAGCGTTTAGTCAAAGAACGGGGGCTGACTGCTCTGTGGGTGACCCATCGCCTCGATGAACTCGACTATTGCGATGGCGCATTTTTGCTCGAAGGCGGCAAAGTGATTGATCATGGCAATCCGCAGCGACTCCGCGATCGCATGATGCAGCTTCCTAATGACGAAACTTAAAATCTTCTGCCCGCCGACATTAAACACTGGATAAAACTGTTAAGGATTGCGGTAGACTAAGGCTACCTTCAGCAAACCTAATCAGGCTTTTACTTGATGCCATGCCGCGCTCTACACCGCTGGCGATTTTATTAGTTGACGGCTACAACGTAGTCGGCAGTTGGGCTGACCTAAAGCAGGCGCGCGATCGCGATGGTCTTGAAGACGCACGGCGGCAGTTAATTGAAGTATTGACTAACTACAGCGCCTATCAAGATTTCGACACGCGCATTGTGTTTGATGCTCAATATCGAGATATTCCCAGCACTCGCGAAGTCGTGACTAGCAATCTCGCAGTCTGCTACACCGACTTTGGGCAAACGGCAGATACCTTCATTGAAAAAGCCTGTGCTGCCTTTCGGACTGACGTTCGCAAGTTTCATCAGCGCTTGATCGTGGCAACCTCCGATCGCGCACAGCGGCTAACTGTTGTGGGCTACGGCGCAGAGTGTATATCTGTAGAACAGCTTGCCTTAGATGTGCATTCAGCATTCATTCAGGTAAAACGAAAGAAGAAGTCCGCTCAGAAGAATACTGGGCGTTTTTTAGCGAATTGTCTTGACCCAGAAGCTCAAAAAAAGCTGACTCAAATGCGCTTTGGAAAAACTGATTAAAACTTGGGCTGAGTCATCAAAATTGCTCAACCACCCGATAAACTTATGTTAAGTAGTGGCTTGGGTAGTCTAAAAATGGTGCGATCGCTGTTCTCTTCGGTTTTAGCTTTGTGCTTCGCAATGATGATGGTTTGGAGTCCTGCAAGCGCTGCTCATGCTTTGGGTGGTCCATTGCCGACCCTTAACCAACCTGCTCCCGAATTTTTGTTGCCCAGTAATGTAGGCGATCGCGCCATTTCCCTAAAAGATTATCGCGGCAAATGGGTTGTAGCTTACTTTTACCCTAAAGATTTCACATCAGGTTGCACTTTGGAAGCTCAGCGATTTCAAGCAGATCTGCCTAAATATATCGACAAGAACACGCAGATTTTAGGAATTAGCGTCGATTCTGTCGATTCCCACGCCGAGTTTTGCGATTCTGAGGGGCTGAAGTTTCCACTATTAGCGGATGAAAATGGAGCGGTCAGCAGAGCCTACGGCGCTTGGCTAGCACCAATGTCTTTGCGAAACACTTACATCATCGACCCGAACGGGGTTTTGCGCGCCAGCTTTACCGCTGTTCGTCCGGTGATCCACAGTGCAGAAGTGCTGAAAAAACTAGATGAATTGCAACAAGTGGAATAACCATGCTTGATGTTCGAGCGTTTTCGGATTTTGATTCGGCGGCTCTTGCTGTTTTACCTACTTTTGCTCCACACAGTAGTTGTTAAAATCTGCCACCAGGCGACCTTCTTCTACCACCAAATTTTGAATGGTAGTAGCGGATCGGGTCAAATCACTGGCGGCTTTTTGTTGATCTTTTAATCCTTGAGGCGAACTTTCAATGGTGCTAAAGAGCGTCAACGCCCTGCTGTTGTCTTTAAAGGCGCTGTTCATGGCGATCGTGTTTTGCAGGTAGCGCTTTTTGAGGGAGAGTAGGGTTTCATCTTTGAGGTCGATCGCGTCAATTTCTTTGATTAAGCCATCCAGATTAGCAATCGAACGATTAAAGGCAGTGGCAGCAGTGGCAGAAGCCGCTTTGAAAGCGTTGAAATCATTTTTGGCGGCGGCGGCTCTGACAGCGGCTTCATAGATTTTGCCCTCTTCCTGAAATTTGCCAGCTAGCGGACGCATTTTATTCACAGAATCGGACAGCTTACTACATTGAGAAGCTTTGCTGGCACTACAGCCTGCCAGAGTCAGGACGATCGCGATCGCCCCTAAACCTCGCTTCAAACTAAAAACATCCATACGTCGCTGAAACCCTTAACTTGTCGTCTGACTCACTCAATAATTAAGCCACCAACCGCACAAACCGCTTGGTGCCCACGCTCAATGTTCGCCCTGCTAAAGCTGCCGCCGATTCAAAAATCATATCCACCTGGTCAACGCGATCGCCGTCTAACTTAACTGCCCCCCCTTGAATTTGGCGACGAGCATCGGAACTGCTTTTGCATAAACCACTCGCACTGACGATGTAGAAAATCTTGGCAGGAAACTCGACCCCGGCGAGTGAAAACTCAGGCACCACATTCTGCTGAGTTTTGCCGCTACCTTGCACTAAGGCGATCGCGGCTGACTGTGCCTGAAGTGCCGCCTCCCGACCGTGATATTGGGTGACCACATCCAGCGCCAGCAGCTTTTGGCACTCACGCGGATTTTCGGGCAGTTGATCCAAAGGCAGGTTGGTTAAAAGCTCAAAATATTGCTTTAGCACTGCATCAGGCGTTTTCTCCAATTTGGAATACATCGTTAATGGATCTTCCAGCAGCGCCACGTAGTTGTCCAAGGATTTCGACATTTTTTGGGTGCCGTCGGTGCCCACCAAAATAGGCAGCAACAAGCCAAACTGCGGGCGCAACCCAAAATGTCGCTGCAAATCGCGCCCAACGGCAATGTTGAACTTTTGATCGGTGCCGCCTAACTCCACATCGGCTTTCACGGCAACAGAATCGTAACCCTGCATCAATGGATAGAGAAACTCATGCAAGAAGATAGGGTTACCCTTTTCATAGCGATCGGCAAAGCCTTCTTTTGCCAGCATTTGCCCAACAGTCATCGTGGTCAGCAGTAACAAAATCTTGGTTAAATCTAGCTTAGCTAGCCACTCAGAGTTGTAGCGAATCTCCAAGCGATCGGGCGTATCAAAATCTAAAATGGGACGAACTTGATCCAGATAGGTTTTAGCATTCGCTGCCACATCTGTTTCGGTCAACTGGCGGCGCACATCCGATTTGCCCGTGGGATCGCCAATTCGGGCAGTAAAGTCACCAATAATCAATACGGCAGTATGCCCTGCATCCTGAAAGGCGCGCAGTTTCCGAAAAACGATGCTGTGCCCCAAATGCACATCAGTTCCAGTAGGGTCAATCCCAAACTTGATCCGCAGGGGAGTATCACTCTTGGCTAAGCGCTGGTGTAAATTATCATCCACCGAACTGGAGGATGGCTGATCGGGAAAAATCTCGCTGGTGCCGCGCTGTAACCAGGTCAATTGATTAGCGCCCGACGATGAATCATTCATGATGCTTTGCTGGTCAACGGGTTCTGGTACACTCACAGGCTAATATCCACTTTTGGCAAGATAACCTCGCTATGATTCAGGCGATCGCCCTTTCTAGTCGATGATTTCATCGTTTTGTCTATTCTCAAGCGATCGATTTATCTTACCCTAACTGGTTGATTTCTACTGTTCAGCAGTCTGCTGTTTTTCTTTCCCTAAGGTATGCTGGTCATCATAGTTGTCAGCTTTTTATTATATAAAAGTAAACGCTAACCTAAAGATTTCAGTTCAAATCAGCTAGACCGGATAGAATATCAGCTTTCACTGCTTACTCAGGAAATTGCCGCCGTGTCGTCTAACACTCTTCAGCAGAAGCCAAATACCCATAAAGAACCAGTTTTTCAGTTTATTAGCGCCGTTAGCAAATTTACTGGCGGCACACTGTTGGGGGTCACCATGTTGACCAGTTCTGTGGTGGCAGGCGGGCTTGTGGGCTTGGCAATTAGCTTTCGCAACTTGCCCGATGTGCGGGTGCTACGAACTTACGCGCCCACAGAAACCACGCATATTTATGATGTTAAAGGGAAACTGTTGGCAAGTTTACACGGCGAAGCAAACCGAGAAGTCGTGCCATTAGATAAGATGTCGCCTCACCTGAAACGGGCAGTGATGGCGATCGAAGACAGCTATTTCTATCAGCATCATGGCGTGAACGCCGGGGCACTTGCCCGTGCCACCCGCGCCAACTGGATAGAAGGCAGAACGGTAGAGGGCGGTTCCACTGTGACGATGCAGCTTGTCAAAAATCTATTCCTCACGCCCAAACGTGCCTTCAGCCGCAAGTTAGCTGAATCGGTTTTATCGCTGCGAGTCGAGCAGATTTTCACCAAAGACCAAATTTTGGAAATGTATCTCAACCAAGTGTATTGGGGGCACAACACCTATGGCGCTCAAACAGCGGCACAAAGTTATTTTGGCAAATCGGTCGCCAATTTGAACCTGGCAGAATCCACTATGATGGCAGGGCTGATTCAGTCCCCTGAAAGCCTGAGTCCATTCGTCAACCTAAAAGGGGCAAAACAACGGCAGCAAGAAGTGTTGAACCGTATGGTCAATCTGAAATGGATTACCCCTGAAGAAGCCCAAATAGCCAAGAAACAGCCGATTAAGCTTGGCAAGATCACCTCGTTTCAAACCAGTCAGTCGCCTTACATTACTGAAGCGGCAGTGCAAGAACTAACCAAACGCTTTGGGCGAGAGGCGGTGCTAAAGGGCGGAATGCGCGTTCAAACCACCATTGACACCGACTTTCAGCGGATGGCGGAACAGGTTGTTAAAGAAGGGCATGAGTCGCTGATTGCTCAGGGCGTTTATGCCGATCAAATGGCTTTAGTTGCAGTAGATCCTCGCACCCACTTTGTCAAAGCGATGGTAGGTGGCGTAGATTATCGTAAGAGTCAATATAATCGGGCAATTCAAGCCGTGCGACAACCCGGCTCAGCCTTCAAACCATTTGTCTACTATGCTGCCTTTGCCTCTGGGAAATATGCACCCGATTCTACGGTTGACGATAGCCCGGTTGGCTACCCTGACGGGTATGAGATGTACTATCCGCAAAATTATGACAGCTCTTTTTCAGGACCCATTTCCATTCGTCAAGCGCTGGCGGTTTCGCGCAACGTTCCAGCCGTAAAACTGGGGCAAGAAGTGGGGCTGAACAAGGTGATTGATATTTGTCGGACGCTAGGCATTCGTAGCCCGATCGAGCCGGTGGTGTCTTTGCCGCTTGGCTCGGTGGATTTGACTCCCATGGAAATGGCTGGTGCCTTTGCCACATTTGCTAGCGGCGGCTGGTATTCGGAGCCAACTTTTATTGTGCAGGTAACCGATAGCTCTGGAAATGTGCTGCTAGACAATACGCCAAAGCCACAGCTTGTCTTAGATCCATGGGCGGTTGCTTCGTTGAACAGCGTGATGCAGGGCGTGATTAATAACGGAACGGCAACGGCGGCGAATATTGGTCGTCCGGCGGGAGGCAAGACCGGAACTACTACGTCTGAACGAGATATTTGGTTTGTGGGCTATGTGCCTCAGTTAGCGACTGCCGTGTGGGTCGGAAATGATGACTATACCTCAATCGGGCATGGGGCGACCGGTGGTACTTTTGTCGCGCCCATTTGGCGTAACTTTATGTCGCGGGCGTTACAAGGAGTTCCGGTGGAATCTTTCCGTCCGGCTTCGGATTTTCCAAAACCATAGCGGGGATGCGGGGTGTGGGGTAAATAAGCTGTCACCTGTCACCTGAAACCTGAAACCTGCCACACGATTAATCGTTCATTAAACAATTCTGCGAGTATTATGCAGTTGCAAGACTTGCTATAGCTCTGAGAGGTGGTTTTCGGCTGCTGTGATGTCGTTCTACATTGATTCATCGCCTGATCCATTCATGGGGGGAATCAATTCAGCGTTTAGGAGCAACTAATTCGCTGGTGGTGCGTCTCTAGCTTTAGAATCACCAGGCGATCGCCCAACAGAAACTCCAAAAACAGAGCATTTTTGCTACATAATCGTCAGTTTCTGCTGTGATCTCCTGAGGAACCTTCTTACCTTGTGTAAGGTCTAAATAACTAACGAATAGTCGATGTTTCTTTGGAGAATCCTTCTCATGTTGAGTTCCAACGCTTGGAAGTCAGGCACTACTGTATTAGTCGCCCTAGGACTTGTAACCGGAACGGTTGCGCCAATTGTAATGATGAGTACTCCAGCGTACTCTCAGTCTTCTTTCCCAGATGTTCCGTCTAATTATTGGGCGGCTCCTTTTATTAGTGAGCTTGCTGCACGGGGTGTGATTGTAGGTTTTGAAAACGGTGCCTTCCGCCCTGAGCAGTCGGTAACCCGTGCCGAGTTTGCGTCAATGATCAGCAAAGCGTTTAACAAACCACGAGTTCGCGAACCAATTACGTTTGTGGATGTACCCGCGAATAACTGGGCTGCAACTCCTATTCAACGGGCTTACACCACTGGTTTTATGGCGGGTTATCCGGGTAATGTATTTAGACCCAGTGAAAACATTCCGCGATCGCAGGTCTTGGTTTCGCTCACCAGCGGTTTGAACTACGCCCCAACGGGATCTATAGATACAACCCTTGGTATTTTTGCAGACGGGAACACTGTGCTTCAATTTGCTCGTAATGGCGTTGCTGCGGCAACACAGCGACGCATGGTGGTAAACTTCCCCGATATTCGCCTGCTCAGACCTAATCAGGTGGCAACACGGGCAGAAGTAGCGGCATTCCTGTTTCAAGCTTTAGTCGGCACCGGGCAAGTTGCTGCGATCCAGTCGCCATTTATCGTGGGTGCCGTTCCCTCTGCCGGAATCAAAATTCCAGCAGGCACAGCCATTCCAGTGCGATTTGAAGGGGCTGACAAGGTTCTACTGGCTAAGAATGAGCCGCCTACTCCATTCAGAATGAAGATTGCTCAAAATGTGGTGACATCCCAGGGGCAAGTGCTAATTCCGGCTGGAAGCGATGTGGTGGGTCAGTTGATCACGACTCCTAACGGCGCTCAGTTTACGGCGGGTGAGATTGTGTTGCCAGATGGCAAGCGGCTACCGATCAACGCAGCATCTAACCTGATTACGAAAACTGAAACTATTACCAAGTCACCTTCAACCGGCAAAATTGTGGCAGGTACAGTGGTGGGCGCGGGTGCTGCGGCTGGAATTTCAGCGGTGACAGGCGATCGCAACATCAAATTCTATGAAGTTCTGCCTGGCGCATTCGTCGGTGCCGGGTTAAGCTTCCTCTTCCGCGATCGGGTTGATTTGTTTGCTATCAATCCCAACACCGATCTGTTGTTAACGCTAAATTCTGATTTGCTGCTTCCCTAGAGGGATGAAATAGGCATCAGGTTTCTGGTGCTAGGTTTCGGCGGATGAAAGAGGTGCCAGGTTTCAGCATGTGCCTGATGCGATCGCATCAGGCTATAGTTCAAAGCTGGAGGTCTAATTTTGTTGGGCTTCCAGCTTTTTTGATTGATGGCAAAAAGGTTTCGGGTGTCGGGTTTCAGATGATCAGAAAACTCTGACCCTGATCCCTGTCACCCATCCGCTGAACCGTCAAGCGCGATCGCAAGCCGCACCACAAAAGTAGTGCCGGGTCTATTCACAAACAGTGAGGCAAATTCCTCAGCACCGACCCGGCTTAAATCAGCCGGACTAATGACTTGAATAGTGCCGTGCATTTGTTCGAGCAGCGTTTTGGCGATCGCTAATCCCAAGCCGCTTCCAGGGATGCTTCCCTCCGCCTGCACGCCGCGATAATACCGCTCAAACAGATGGGGCAAGTCATCCTGAGGAATCCCACATCCAGTATCGGCGATCGCAATTTCTAACCAAGACAGGCTACTTTCAAATTCAACGCCAGTCTCGGCTTCAGGCTCATTTGCAGTTGCCGTCACGAAAATATCACCCTGATCGGGCGTATACTTCACCGCATTTTCAAGCAAGTTATGCAACACTTCTCGCAATGCTTGAGGATTTGCCCACACGGGCGGCAGATCTTCTGAAATCTGCCGATGTAACGTCTGAGCTTTTCCTTCTGCCAAAATTTCTATAGAGGCAAGCAAAGGCTCGATCACAGATTCTACTAAGCAGCGTTCGAGTGGTAAGGAAGTCCCTGCTAAGAACCCCGTCGTTGATAAGAGCGGAACCGTTTGCACTTCAATCACAGCATCGCCTAAGGGTTGAACTATGGTTGGGGTTGCATCCAAACTTGGGGGAAGCGCTAGCTGTCGGGGGGGATTGATGCCAGTGACCAACTCAATCTGCTGCGAGAGTTCTTTAAGGCGGGTGGCTTCACGCACCATATTAGTCGCGATGTCATGAGTGTGCCCCGGCAGCATCCGTTTGATCATCAGCTTGCCAAACGTTTGTAAGGCTGTGAGAGAGTTGCGAAACTGGTGCAGCAAATTATCCATCATGTCGTGCTGCTGCATTCGCAAATCATGTTCCTGCCGTCGATCGCGCTCCATCCATTGATAGCGCTGATCCAAAACACAGGCGATCGCGATCGACGTTGCCACTTGTTGTATCTGGGTTTCTTCCCACGTCGTCCAAGCGCGATCGTCTCGCTGAGTCACCAGCAACCCCAACATCATCTCTTCGTGCATCAACGGCAACACAAGCTGGCGCTGATTTGCCAAGGAGGAGCTTTCTGCGATCGGCTGAAATGGTTGGGGTTCTTCTGAAGGGAAAGGATTTGACTGTATAGCAGGCGCAAGACCACGGCTTCCGGTTTGCCCTGATTGAGGTAGCAGCTTACCTCTCGACAATTGAACGGGATCTGAAGATAGACTGCCATCAGGTAACCTGCCATCAGATAACAATGGCACCTTGAGTTTGCGTAGATCAACAGAGCCATCAGGATAAACGGCGATCGGCACCAATTGGGCTGGAGTTCCCTCTCCTAGCTCTTGATTGATGTAAACAACACTGACCGACGCGCCGACCGCTTGGGTTAGTAGCGAAATCTGCGATCGACACAGTGCAACAAACTCAGAACTAATGGGCATTAACACGCCAGTAACCGCTTTTTATTCTTCTAAAGTGTTCACATCAAAAATTTCCAAAATTGCTTCATCCATACAAGTATTTTTACCTGCCTCTTTAGAGAGATGTAGTCTTTGTATCAATGGATTAAAATAAATTGTAATTTTTGAGCTAAATCGATATACTTGCGACGGGTTTTGTAATTAAAACTACACTTGAAGCCATTAGTAAGGGGGTAGCGGGATTGGCAAGAAGACGCAAGCGCAAGAGCCGCCGTCGGCAAGAAGGTCGCAGAATTCTCGAACATATACCACAGTTCAGCATCGAATGTGGGGAAGATAAGCCGGTAACGGCAGCCCGCAAATTCATTCATTCAGAAGGGATCCTTCCGCCTGCTCTATTACTCGTTAAGCGAAATGAGCATACCACGGATCGGTACTTCTGGGCGGAAAAAGGACTTTTTGGAGCGCAGTACGTCGAAGAGAATCATTTCCTTTTCCCCAGCTTAAGACCACCTGAGGATGAAGTTCCGCTTGAGATGGTAATTTCTACACGGAAAGCTTAAATAAAGCAGAGAAATTTCTCTCTAACCAGTAGTAGTCCCGCTTAGGAATCTTCCTAAGCGGGACTACTGGTTAAATAGGATAAAACCAAAACCTATTCAGCAGGCTTCAATGGAAGTGCCCGCTGTAGCGCCAGTAATTCATCACGATGGGCAATCACGGTCAGCAAGCTTTGAGAATTAGGTAGAGCATTTGAGGCTGCTTCAAGCTTAAGCACAACTTTTTCAGGACGCTTTGCCTTTTGCCAATAAAAGAACCCTGCAAGCGGAGAAAATATTACTGGTAGAAAAGCGACCCTAGACAAGCTAGGAAATGACATCACTAATATGAGTGATAGACACAGTGTTCCAACTATCGCTAGCATTACTAAAAATGTTGCTAGAAACACGCTAGGACGAACAATCCCTTCAAATGTAATTTGATCCGCTTCACCATTACCCATGGCAACGCGATAAGCTCGTTGAGTGAAGTGCTGTTGCAGTTGGTTGGCTAATACCGCTTCGGGCTGTTCCGAAGTCAACAAAAGCACCTGAGTTCGATCTTTAACTGAAGCACGAATGAAAAACACCAACCCAATTAACATTAGTACGGTCAAAAAGACCGTTGATGACAGAACGGGAACACCCATAACAGAACTACCTATTAATGACTAGCTGTGAGCTAGCTCAGATGATTGAGACGCACCTTCAGAACGATGTGCATATTCTTGCCAAAGATGCGAAAGCTCCTGAGCATGTTGCTGAGCATCTTCTTGAATTTGATACATCCGACGTGGACGACCTCTTCCGGCAACTTTTTTCCAATACCCAGTAATGATTCCTTCTTCTTCAAGAAACTTCAAAGCACTGTAAAGAACGGTATCGGAAAGACGGTAGGCGTTACTTTCATTTTCTAGAAGCTGAATCAGTTCGGTTCCGTAAGAATCTCCACGGACAAGGACTGCAAGCACATAGCAAACTGCAAGTTCTTTATTGAGATAGAAAGGCGGCGGTGCTTGAAAAAAGCGATAAATATCTTCAAATTTCATGTTTTTTACCATCTAAACAAGTGAGGAGTATTGAGAGAAAACGGTGAAGAATTACCTAATGAATGTCTTTGCTCCCTCACCTTAGCAATAGCTAATGGAAACAGCATCGACTGGGTGGGCTAATTTTACTTACTGAGGGAAAACGGTTATTCCGGGCGATCGCTGAAAAATCATCTTCATTATGCCTTCTTTGGAGATTATTCGGTCTAGGGGAGTCACCATTTTTTGGAAGGGATTTTATAAAATCCATAAACTGTGTGGCTAATTCTGTCTATTCAGATGAATCATACAAGTCCGGCTCGTAGGGCAACGACGGCTGCTTGCACTCTGTCATCCACTGCAAGTTTATTCATGATTCCCCGAATGTGGGTTTTGATGGTGTTGGGGCTTAGGTAAAGGGCAGTTGCAATTTCAGGATTACTGTAGCCATCTACCATGAGTTTCAATACTTCCATTTCGCGCTGAGAAAGTCGTCCAACAATGGTCTGTGAGGTGGGGGGCTTCAAATGTTCGATGACGCGACGGGCAATTTGTGGATCGAGATAGGTGGCTCCTTCTTGAGCAGCGGCGATCGCGGCAATTAATCGATCCACATTTGTCCCTTTAATGCAAAATGCATCTGCACCACTAGAAAGTGCAGCAATCACCTCTATTTCGGTCATGTGTGATGTGAGGATAACAATATGAATTTCGGGCAAGATCGCTTTAATTTGTTGTGTCGCAGCAATGCCATCTTGGCGAGGCAATCCAATATCCATCACAATGATGTCTGGTTTGAGGGATTTTGCCATTTCAACTGCCAGATAGCCATCGCCAGCCTGCCCGACGATGGTTAGCTGCGGGTAGTCTCCCAGAGTTTGCTGTAATCCCAACTGCATCATGGGGTCATCTTCCACAATCAGCACCTTTAATGGCGGAAGCTCTGGGGCAAGGTTTTTAGGAGAACGGGTAGTGACCATAAATCAATCTGATTCCCACAAACAGAAAACTCGAAGCGGCTCAATCCAGCGATAGATAAAAACTTTTATCAGGCGGTGCAGATTAACGGCTCACAAAAAAATATACTGCCCACATCCTAATGCAAACTGTTACCCGCTTGCTATTTTGAAGCTGAAGAATGAGTCGATTGACCGAAATGAGTGCCTTGATCAAACTAAAGATCAATCTCCATGCGACACTATAGCCATGCAGGTTTTACCCATCCAATCACCGATATTCGCTAGTATGCTCTGAATGGAGCGCTTACAACAGTGGGTATGAATAAAACAGGTTTTTCTGGTGGTCCGTCACCCACCATTCAGCAAATTGCTAAAGCTTTTAGGCTCACAGGCTGGGTGAGCTTTTGGGTGCAGCTAGTGTTGACGGTGGTTTCTACTATCACGTTAATTTTTGCAGTGGCAGCAGGTCGCAGCGCAGGTTCTCCAAGTAACCCAGGCACAGGGGTTGGGGGTATTTTAACGATTATTGGGCTTGGGCTTTTAGGCTTCAATATGTTTTGGGCGCTTAGTCGCTATGTTTCCTATGGGCGGCGGTTGAGCAGCGACAAAACGGTGCGCCCTAAAAAAACTGAGGCGATTCAAGCGATTCGCTTTGGGTTAGTGATTAGTTTAGTGGGGATGCTGCTAGCGATTTTAGGCGCGGAAACAATTGTGGGCTTGCTAGTGAGCAAGGCGCTTAGTCAAGGAATTGGCGGCTTTGTGAATACTGACCCATCGCGCTTTATTCAACCGGCAGATACTTTCGTTGTACAGGCAAGTATCAACGTGATTTTGGCGCAGTTTGTAGGGATTGTATCGGCGCTATGGTTGCTCAACCAGATGAATAAATAGATTTGATCAGTCGAAATGCGATCGCATTGTTTCTTCCACTACTGGATTAATACACATTAATTCAACTTTGAAAGAGGCTAAAAGTAATGCGCTCTGACAGATTGATAGTGTCCTCCCGCAAGACGGGTGCCTTTGTCGTAAGTAGCGAGGCGGAGTGAAGTCACTGAGTCTGCTGAACCGTGAACTGACAAGTCAGAGTAAGCGATCGCCCACTAAACTGGAACTTAGCACCCAATCACAGGATAGTGCCATGACCACCACCACTCAAACCCAACTCCCACGCCTAGGCTCAAACCGATTTGTCTTCCCCTATTTCATGACATGGGCTGAGTTTCAGGCATTGGACAGCGCTTTAGCAGGTCGGCGCAGTATCCGGCTATCCTATCTAGACGGTTACGTAGAAATCATGCCCATCTCCACCGATCACGAAACATTCAAATGCTTGCTGGCACTGCTGTTAGGATTCTTTTTTGTTGAAACTGATCGAGATTTCACCCCAACGGGGAGCGCAACGCTGGTTTCAGAAGTCAGAGGAGCCAGTAAAGAACCGGATTTATCCTATCGGTTTGGCGAAAATCGGCGGCAAAAAGAATTTCCAGACTTGGCGATTGAAATTGTGTTCACTAGCGGCGATGCCAAAGTGTTGGAGTATTATCGGCGCTTTGAAATTCCAGAGATTTGGTTTTGGGAAGATGGCGTGTTTTCGCTTTACCAGTTGCAGGGCGATCGCTATGAGGCGATCGCCCAAAGCCAGTGTTTACCAGACTTAGATCTCAGCTTGTTGTCACGTTGTTTGCAAATGACCGAGGAAAAGGAAGCGCTGAAGACTTTTCGACAAGCAACGCAGGCAAAGAACGTTCAAGAGTAAAAATGATGGCTACACATCATTCCCGCCTGCTTTTGGTTGGCAAAGACATTAATACGATGGAAGACCGGGCTTCAGCCGGATATGTGGCTTTTTGAATTCGAGGGGCTGCTTGAGGGGCTTGAAAGTCTTCGGGGGATGGCAGGCTAGTATCCACAATTCGATGCCAGCCGTTACCCGGTTCCAAGGTGGGCAGTTCAAAGGTCAAGGGTTTCCAATAAGCATTGAAAATGACATAGAGATGTTCTTCAGCAGTGGGATGGTAAAGGTCAAAGGCAATGCTATGAGAGTCTTCGCCCCAATCTGGCTTACCCAATTTCATTCCATGCCAAAGAAGATACGGCTTATGATCATTAGCCGAAAGTTCTAAGAGACGTTCCTGGTGATAGAGCTTCAGGGATTGGGTCAAGTGGATCATGCCTTGCACAAATCGCAAAAGATCGGCGTGTTGATCGACTAAACTCCAGTCAAACCAACTGAGTTCATTATTTTGGCAGTAGGCATTATTATTGCCCAACTGGGTATGACGGACTTCATCGCCCATTAACAGCATGGGCGTTCCTTGCGACAGGAGCAGTGCTGTTAAAAAATTTCTAATTTGGCGATCGCGCAAACGCTTGATATTAACATCTGCGGTCTCTCCTTCAGCGCCACAATTCCAACTGTAGTTATCATTGGCACCATCGCGGCTCTGTTCGCCGTTATCTTCATTGTGTTTCGTGTCGTAAGCAACCAGATCATTCAGCGTAAAGCCATCGTGACAGGTGACAAAATTGATGCTGCGATTGGGTTCGCGATCGGGCTGTAGAAAAATATCGGGGCTACCCAAAATCCGGGATGCAAATTCGTTGATTACGCCAGGATCGCTCTTGAGAAAGCGGCGCACATCATCTCGAAACGGTCCATTCCACTCGGCAAAGCGATCGCCAATAAATGATCCCACCTGATACAATCCGCCCGCATCCCACGCTTCCGCAATGATTTTAACCCCAGCCAACACCGGATCAGATTCGATTGACCACAGCAGCGGCGGATCTTCCATCGGGTGCCCCGACTTACCGCGTGATAGGCAAGAAGCCAAATCAAACCGAAACCCATCCACATGCATCACGTCTACCCAATAGCGTAAGCAATCGAGAATTAGCCGAGTTACTACTTCGTGATTTGCCTTCACCGTGTTGCCGCAGCCCGTGTAATTACTGTAATAGGTTGGATCTTTTTCCAGAATGTAATAAGCGCGGTTTTCCAACCCTCTAAACGACAGCGTTGGACCTTCCTCATTCCCTTCTGCCGTGTGGTTAAACACAACATCCAAAATCACCTCAATCCCTGCCTTGTGAAAGGCTTTTACCATGTCTCGAAATTCATTCACTGGTCCCAATGGATCTTGGGAGTAACTATAGGCACGATGAGGCGCAAAGAATGCCAGAGTGCTGTATCCCCAGTAATTTCTTAAACCGGGTCGAGCGTCTTGCTCATCAAATTCATGGATCGGCATCAACTCTACAGCCGTAATGCCTAATTCTTTTAAATAGGGAATTTTTTCAATCAATCCCGCATAGGTGCCGCGTTTTGCCGGAGCCACCCCAGAGTTCGGATGACGAGTAAAACCAGCGACGTGTAATTCATAAATGATCGTGTTGGCATAGGGAATGTGAAGCGGGATATCGCCTTCCCAATCGTAGGTGGTCGGATCAAGCACAACGCTTCTCAGGGCTTGGGGGCAATTATCTCCGGGCAAAATTGCTGCTTCTCGGCTGTAATGCTCCCACCCTACTACTGCCGTTGAATATGGATCTAACAGAACTTTGTTGCCATCAAACCGATGCCCTTGATCGGGGGTATAAGGACCATAAACTCGATAGGCATAGACTTGTCCGGCGACGAGGTGGGGCACAAACACGTGCCAGTAGTAAAACGTTTTATTGTGCTTCGGATCAAGATTGATCACTTGACTGGGCTGGGGATCATCCGGTGCGGCAAACAGCAAAAGCTCGACGGCAGTGCTGCTTTTAGAAAAAATGGCAAAGTTTACGCCATCTGGATAAACGGTTGCGCCTAATGGAAAACTTCGACCGGGCAAACCTTCCTGACTTATCGCATCCATTCGACTCATGCTCCCAGGCAAATAATTTCTGACGGTATCATAGCTTTCCTTGCGATCGCATAGTACATAGCCCATGATGGTTGAGGCGGAAATCAGAGATATCTACTTAAAACAAAAGCTGCACGATGTGTGATTTATCTGATCACGGTTAATTATTACTCAGCGGATTTGATCGCCCAGTTATTGACATCGATACAGGGTCAGAGTCATGCGCCTGACTATCGGTTGATCGTCATCAACAATTCCGCCGCAGAAGATTGTGCAACACTGGCAGGCGATCGCCTAGTGATTTTGGAAGCGGGGGCAAACTTGGGTTTTGGTGGCGGCTGCAATCTCGGTTTGAATTGGGTATATGAGCGCGATCGCACGGCAACAGTCTGGTTGATTAACCCCGATGCCACGCTGCCCGAAAACTCCCTCAATCATGCCGCAGAGTTTTGTAGCGCTCATCCAACCCTATCCATCATCGGCACGATCATCTCCGAACCATCGGGAAAAATCTGGTTTGCAGGGGGTGAGTTTGTTCCAGAAACAGGCAGAATTGTTGCTAGCACTGAACTACCTGTTCATCAAAACACTGATTATGTGGAAACAAGCTGGGTCACTGGATGTAGCCTGCTACTCAACCTCCAAAACTTTGACCCATGCCCCCAGTTTGATCCAGCCTATTTCCTCTATTACGAAGACTTTGATTTTTGTCGGCGCTATGCTCAACAGGGGCATTCAGTGGTGATGACCTCAATTCACGTCATCCATCAACCCTCCTCGATCGCCAGCCGCAATCCTACATTGACGCTGCAACACAGTACGTTTAGCTACTTGTTGGCACTAAAGCGACATACGAGCCAGCCAGTCTTTTGGTATCGCCTCAGCCGAATTCTGTTTCACGCCGTGCGCGTGGGTATAGTGCAACCTCAACGAGCGATCGCGATTCTTAGAGGCACACTCCATTTTTGGCAGCGATCGCTATGAGTTTGGCGGAGTTGCTTTTTGAGATTGAACTGGGTTCGTTTGGGGCTGCTCGGTTAAAACGACAATCACCTGACGCTGATAATCTATGAAGCCGTAAGCGGGATAGCCGAAGCTATCAGAATTGCTACTTACCGACCACTCTTTTTGATAATCCTGGGCAGCGACCCGCCGAATTGCAAATTTTTCAAGCTGCTTGTATTGCCCTGCTTCTGTGGCGGCTTGCTGAGTCAGGGGCATGAATGTTCTGGGTTTAGCCACGGGTGCCGATTGTGCCAAGGTGACAAAATCTTGCAGGCGGCTCAGTATGACAGGTTGACTAGGTTGACTAGAAAGATTGGTCGGTGAGGCGGCGATCGCGGAGCGATCGTCAGTCAACGCTGTTTTGACAGCACGATTGGGCAGCTTCGATTCGATCGCGTTGGAGGTCGAATTCAACTGAGGCGAATCGGTTGCTGGACTTGCAGGTTCACTTATGGATGGGATGGGTGCAGTTAGCTGACTCTCTGCCTGTGGAGTTGTTGGAGAAGCTTCAGCGCTGGGCGAGGTGGGGGGAAAGGGCGCGGAGTTGTTTAAGGTTGCGGGGAGTTGGGTTGGGTCTGGCGGAGATAGTGCGGCGGGTTCATTGATGCGCTCTGGAGCGGCTATCGCAGAAGCGGGCACAGCATTGAGCGCGGTTAGCGGAGGTTGGGGAGGGCGTTGCAGGTCTGGCAAATCTTGATAGCTAGGACGCACTAATGGCTTCATGCCAGCGGGAGCCAGAGCGCCTGTCACGGTGCGTTTGGGTGAACTGCGGCTCACCGTTAATGTTTCTGGAACAGCGGCAAGCGTCACACTAGGCAGCACGGGCGCAAAGCTTTGTGGGGTCGCCTGATCAAATGGATTTTGGCGGGGGAAAGATTGTGGAATTGCTTGGGGTTGCGATCGCGGAGCCTCCAACTTTTCGGGAGCTGCTGAAGTGGGGCGAGGCATCGAAACCATTGCCCGTTGCTTTGGCTTGACAGGCGGCACTTTAGTATCTGGAGGGGGAGCGGGTTTGTTCAGCGCATCTCCAATTAACAGCCCAGATACCACGGTTGCCGCTACAAATCCCGCACCCAGCAGAACAGTTGTAGAAATTGACTGCCGTTTTTCAGCCGGCTCAGCCGCATTGGCAGATTGCACAACCTCATCTAAATAAAACTGAAAATAGGTAAGCGGACCTTTTGTATGCACGTCGTAGTGAGCGGGCGGCTTTTCGGGGCTACTTAAAGCAGACACCGATTCATCGTTTTTAGATTTCATCGGTTTTAGCATCTTGCCCGTTGCGATTTGATCATTGGCAGCGACTGGTTTGACCGCCGGATGCCTCCGTCCCTGATAGTCCATTGATCGGGTCATACCGTAAAAACTCCTGAAACGAATGCGATGAGGGTGTGGGGTGGGATGCGCTTGGATGACTCAACCACAAGAGAACGAAAAAAGGCAAAGCGAACTTTCTCACTTATTCAAGGGTTCAGTTGGCAATCAGGATCTTCATCACAACTTTGCATTTCTCTGATTTATCACCAAAAGCTTGATGAGAACTTTAAGAACCTGAGCCAAAAAACCTCCGGAGCGTGGGGAATTACGGACGAACAAGTAGGGGAGCGGGTCTTCATCCGTGAAATTAGTGAGTCGATGTTCCTTTTGAGTCTACACAGATCAGTTCAGTCATCCAAAAAACTTGTTAAATACTGATTTCTCTGAATATCGCTGTTTCTTTTGACCCTGTTTTTTGTCACTGATCGCGATCGCTCATGCCCCCTACGCTGCCTCTTATGCATCTTTCTACCATTCGCTCTATTTTTCGGTTTCCTCTGCACTGGTTCATCTATTTCGGTCATCAGTTGCCATCGCGTCGGTTCACATTGCGGTCGTGCTTTTCGGTTACTTTATGGGCGTTGTTGCTACCCAGCATCTTGTTTGTGGAACCCGCGATCGCTCAAGCGCCTAATCGCACGGCAAAGGTGCAGTCCACCACAAACCTGATGGTGCTGCCTGAGGGAGATGGTTATTTGTTAGGAGCCGGCGATCGCGTCAGGATTGATGTGTTTAGCGTCCCAGAAATCACGGGTGAATATACGGTGTTACCCAACGGCACCATCAATATGCCCCTGGTGGGTGCCGTTGGTGTGAAAAACCGAACGCTGAAACAAGCATCTGGGGCAATTGCAGCCCGATATGCGCCAGTGTTGCAAATTCCGGTGATCACGGTGAATTTAGTGGCGGCGCGCCCGATTCGGGTGGCGATCGCGGGAGAAGTGAATCGCCCTGGTTCGTATACGGTGACTGCCACTGCCTCGCCGACCGAAGGAAACATCCCCACCCTAACCCGCCTAGTGCAGCTTGCCGATGGCATCACTCAGGTAGCCGATCTGCGGCAAGTGCAAGTGCGGCGGGTGCGTCCGGTTGGCAGCAGCGGCGATCAAGTGATGACGGTAGATCTCTGGCAACTGTTGAAAGCTGGAGATTTGCAGCAAGATTTGCGCCTGCAAGATGGTGACAGCATTCTGATTCCGGCAACGGCAACGGTCGATTTGGATGAAGCAAGGCAATTGGCATCCGCTAATTTTGCCACTCGGAACAGTCGTCCCCTAAAAATTACGATAGTGGGGCAGGTGAACCGCCCTGGACCTTACACGTTGTTGGAAGGCAACGTGGCTCAGGGAACGCAATTGATTAATCCCAACTTGCTGCAAGTGCCCAGTATTACCCGCGCGATTCAGGTGGCAGGCGGCATTACACAACTGGCAGATATCCGCAATATTCAAGTGAAACGATTTACTCGATCTGGAACGCCTCAATTGGTGAAATTGGATTTATGGAAGCTGTTGAAAGAGGGAGATGCGCTACAAGATTTGCCATTACAAGATGGAGATACGGTAGAGATTCCTCAGGCAACTTCGGTGAGCGATCGCGAAATTACCGAACTTGCCACCGCCAGTTTTTCACCGGATAGAATCAATGTCAATGTTGTAGGAGAAGTTGAAAGACCAGGTGCAGTTTCTATTCAACCTAACACTCCATTAAACCAAGCAATTTTAACAGCGGGTGGATTTAATCAAAAAGCCAAAAAAAGTAACGTTAGCCTAATTCGAGTCAATCCAAATGGCACAGTTAGTAAGCGAGACATTTCAATTGATTTAGCACGAGGAGTCGGTGAAAGCGACAACCCAGCCCTGCGAAATAATGACATTATTATTGTCAAAAAAACGGGATTTGCGACTTTTCTTGACTCTACAAGCGCTTTTCTGGGACCATTTTCAGGAATACTAGGGGTTCTGAGAATTTTTGGTGGCTTTTAGCAAAAAGTGGAAAAATAGAAAGGTAGACAGATAAAAAATAGTCACAATGTATATTTTTTATCGCTGATA
>ENA-ORBV01003034-ORBV01003034.1-microbial-mat-metagenome-genome-assembly--contig:-NODE-3034-length-34365-cov-5.381154_pt1 | contig 34365 bp, 31 predicted proteins | sample MGYA00237777_ERZ505514 | MGnify/ENA primary metagenome ERZ505514 (study PRJEB26160, sample SAMN06269048) | microbial mat metagenome | isolation source: Oligotrophic lake microbial mat | place... | reverse complement strand
GAAGACGGCATACGAGATTCGCCTTAGTCTCGTGGGCTCGGAGATGTGTATAAGAGACAGGCCGGACAGGCCGCGCGGATGAGGCAGGGCACCGCGCCGCTGAGATGGTCCCGCAGGTCTACCTCGCGGCCGCACAGACCACCCTCTATCCCCTGCCCCTCAGGGACATTGCCGTGAAGGTGGAGGCAGCGGCGCTCGGACGTGTGCGACCAGCGATTGAGCGCATCGTGGCGGATCTGGATCCGAATCAACCCATCACGGCCGCACGGACGCTCGAGGCGACGCTGGCTCTGGGCTCGGCCAACAAACGTTTCCAGACGGCGCTGTTCATGATCTTCGGCGGCGTGGCATTCGGCCTGGCCCTGGTCGGGATCTATGGTGTGGTCGCCTACGGCGTGTCGCAGCGGGCCGCCGAAATCGCACTTCGCATGGCGCTGGGAGCGACCCGCGGGCAGGTCCTCAGGGATGTGGTCGGACGATACGCCCGTCAGGTCAGCGCTGGAGTCGCTGTGGGACTGACAACGGCGTACCTGAGTTCTGGCGTCGTCGCCGATCTCCTGTTTGAAATCGAACCCACCGAGCCTCTGGTGTATGGACTGGTGGGCGTACTGCTGGTTGCGTCCGGCACGGCCGCGGCCGGGATCGCCGCCAATCGAGCCACCCGAGTGGATCCGATGCTCGTCCTCAAATAGCACACTTTTTCGTCGGGGGTTTCGTCCAAGCCCATGATGAGTTCACAATGAACCTCGCAGCATCGCGAGCGCGCGGTTCCCCGGGGAGTCCGCCATCGGCCGCCGTGTCCAGATGGGACCCACGCCTCGACCTGACGCCTGGATGCGCATCATTGGTGTGGTCAGCAACGTCAAACACGGCAGCCTCGAAGAGGAAGCCAAGCCTGAGATTTACATCAGCCATTTCCAGGGCGCGCCCAGTGGGCCGTTCATGGCCGTTCGCACGGCCGGCGACCCTGCCGCCGTCACATCGGCGGTGATCGCCGCCGTGAAAACCTTCGGCGGCAATCCTCCCTCCAACGTACGAACGATGGAGGCGTTGCGGAGTGAATCGGTAGGCGAACGTCGCTTTGTGATGTGGCTCACGGGTGCATTCGGACTCGCCGCGCTGCTGTTGGCCGGGGTCGGTATCAGAGCGCCGATGGCTCTCCCACGGCAAGTCAAGTGGGTTCCGTCAAGAAGAATAGAATGGTGGAGCCGATGAAAGTCCTCCTCGCCACGATCCACGCCTATCGGAATGCCCTCCCGCTGGCGCTGATGTACATCCAGGCCAACCTGGTGGATGGGCATGGCCATCCGTTCGAGGACGTCGAGGTGCTTGAGCTGCCCCCCGACGCATCGCCCACGCAACTGGCGGCTCTGCTGGCCGAACGCAAGGCCGACGTTGTTGGTCTGTCCTGCTACATCTGGAACGGGCGCACGCTGATTGCCGCCGCGCGTGAGCTGCGGGCGCTGCAGCCGGGCGTGAAGATCGTCATGGGCGGCCCCGAAGTCGGGACAATCGCGCGGGACGTGATCACCGCCGAGCCTGCGATTGACGTGATCGTTCGGAGCGAAGGCGAGGTGCCCTTTGCCGAAATCATTGACGCCTGGAAGGCCGGCCGCGATCTCGATGATGTGGCCGGGATCTGTTTTCGCAGGGGCGACCAGGTAATCGACACCGCCGACGCCGTCATCTTGCGTGACCTGAACCTGCTGCCCTCACCGCATCAGGACAAATACGTGACCTTCAAGGGCCGCGTCGCCCAGATTGAAACGCAGCGGGGATGTGTCTTCCGCTGCAACTTCTGCTTCTACAACAAGGACCTCTCGATTCGGAATCGACGTTTCGAACTCGACCGCGTCAAACACGAGTTGCTCTACTGGCTGAACCGCGACGTCCACTCGATTTATTTGATGGACCCGGTCTTCAACCTCAACGCGGTGCGCGCAAAAGACATCTGCCGATTCATCGCCGAACACAATCACCAGAAGATCAAGGTGCACTCGGAGATCTGGGCGGAGTTCATGGACGATGAACTCGCTCGGTTGATGAAAGCCGCCAATGTGTACTGGCTCGAGGTGGGACTGCAGACGACCGATGACACGTCGCTGGCCGCCATCGAACGTCGCCTGCGGATGGAGCCCTTTCTTGAAGGCATCAACAGCCTCAAGCGAAACAACCTGTACTTCGAGCTGCAGCTGATTTATGGACTGCCCTTCGAAACACCGGAGACCTTCCGCCGCTCGCTCGATTTTGCCGCGAAGTTGGAACCCGCCGAACTGAGCGTCTTCATGTTGCTGGTGCTGCCCGGCACGGAGCTGTGGAAAAAAGCAGAGGCGATGGGGATCAAATTTGATCCCGATCCTCCCTACCGGATTCGTTCGCACCCCTCGATGGACGAAGCCACCATTGAGGCCGGACAACGCATCGTGGAGGCCATCGACTTGATGGTCGGGTCCATGGCGTTTCGTATCCTTCAGCGCGAACCTGGCATCTCAATGTCAGTCATCGTGGATGGCTGGAATATATGGCGCGACGCTCGTGGCCTGACCAACCTCACGGGCGCGCAGATGCGGCAGTTTGTCGCGGACTTCTGTGGGACCCATGGGATTACCTCGGCGTTTTACGAGGCCATGATCGCCAGAGAGTACCCGGCCGATGCGCCTGCCAGAGGACGCCTCGTGGCAGGTCTGCCGGTGCGCCAATATCCCGAACCGTTCGTGCGCTGATCGCGCGCTGAAGGAGTCGAGTCTCATGTCCATTCGTGCTGTGTCCCGTATTGTGTCTGCTCAACCGGCCCTCGAGGGTGCCGGCGTCAAGCTGCACCGGGGATTCGGCTTCGGCAATACGGATGAGTTTGATCCGTTCCTGCTGTTTGATGACTTCCGTGGCGATCAGCCGCGTGACTACAAGGCCGGATTTCCCTGGCACCCGCATCGCGGCATCGAAACGATCACCTACGTGCTGGCAGGCACCGTACATCACGGCGACAGCCTCGGCAACGTCGGCGCGCTCAAGGCCGGTGACGTGCAGTGGATGACCGCCGGCAGCGGCATCATCCATCAGGAAATGCCCGAAGGAGATCCCGAGGGCCGGATGCATGGCTTCCAGCTGTGGGCCAACCTTCCGAAGTCGCTCAAGATGACCGCACCGCGGTATCAGGAAGTCACGGCCACCGACATTCCGGACATCGTGGATGACGATGGCACGCGGGTGAAGGTGGTGGTGGGTAACTTCTGGGGCAAGAAAGGTCCGGTCGATGGCATTGCGGCTGACCCGGTGTATCTCGACGTGTCGGTACCGCCAAACACGCGCAAGACGTTGCCGGTCGAAACCACCCGTCACGCCTTTGCGTACGTCTTCGCGGGTGCAGGCAGTTTTCGAGATGCCTCTGCGCCGCGGGGTGTGCTCACTGATACGACGGGCACCGACATCGATGACAACCCGGTGCTCGACCTCACGGGCAACCGGTCGCTGGTTCTTTTTGATCGCGGCGATGAAGTGACCGTGCAGGCGGGACCGGAAGGCGTGCGCTTCCTCCTGGTCTCGGGCAAACCGCTGGGTGAGCCCGTCGCGTGGCACGGCCCGATCGTGATGAACACGCCCGAGGAAATCCAGGACGCGCTCTACGACCTGCGATCAGGGACGTTCATCAAGTAGATTCGGGTCGATACCGCAGAAGATCCGTCGCCGGGGGTGTGCCGCCCACCAGTCGAATCTGGGAGGCGAGCTGCCCCCGGTGATAGGTCGCGTGATTGACGACGTGTTGCAGCAGGAATCCGAGCCTGGCACGATCAACATCGCCATTGATACGCGTGAACACAATCTCGCGTTCGAGGTCTTCATCCCCCAGCCCATCGAGAAATTCGTCGCGCTGTGCGTGAATGCGGCGCCACTCTTCGCGGATGTCATCAACCGATCCGTTGGCCCACGTCGGCCACGCCCTCGGGCTCTCCCCCGTCCATCGGCACAGCCACACCCAGTCCGCCGACGCCAGATGGCCCCACGTATCGCGAATACACGGAAAACTTCCGCCAACAGGGCGGAACGTCTGCTCCGGCGTGAGCTGACCTACACAGTCGAACGTGAGCTCGTTGGCCCACTTGGTGTAGTCAAACAGGAAGCGGAGATCGGGCAGCGTCATCAGGATTAATTTACAGGGAGACACAGAGGCGTTGAGGTTTTTGTCTTAAAAATATCGCTTTCTCCGTGTCTCTGTGTCTCCCTGTAATTATTTCCTGGGTCGCATCAACCAAATCACCAGGAACGCCACGTAGAGTACGGCGGCGCCGATGAGGATATACACGGCGCCGGGCAGGATGCGGAAGATCTGCTCGGCCAGGTACGCCTGCGCGAAGCACAGGGGCGCCATCCCGATGAATGTTCCGAGCGCGACCCTCCACACCGGGACTCCGATGGCCCCGGCGGCGTACGAGACCAAATCCGAGGACGTAAGCGGATTGAGGCGCAGCAGCAGAATCACCCACAGGCCCTGCTCTCGAATGGCCTCGACGCGCCCAGCCAGGCGCGACCCTTCCAGACGCCGGGTCACCGCCTCCTCGCCCAGGGTCCGCCCAATCGCACAGGCCACGGCGGCCCCGATCGTGTTACCGGTCAACGACAACACGCCGCCCTGAAAACCTCCGAACAGGGCACCGGCGGGTGCATACAGCAATGTGCCAGGAATCGGAGCAACCAGGACTTCCACGACCACAGCCGCGACGTACACGAGGGGCGCCAGGGGCCCCCATCGGAACAGTGCCTGTCGGAGGGCGTCCAGAGAGGCCTCGTTGTCCCCGAGGCTCCCGGCACCATCTGCCAGGACGCGGATGATTCCGCCCGAGAACCAGGAATAGGCCGCATATCCCACGATGCCGGCAAACAGCGCCAGCACAAGAATCGACCGACGCCGGTCATTTAGCGACAACCTTGCCCCCGACAAATCCGTCTCATTCTGGCGTGCTCAACATCAAATTCGCGCTCCGTACCCTGTTCAAGACGCCATTTGTGACCACGATTGCCGTGGTGTCACTGGCATTCGGCATCGGCGCGAACACCGCGATCTTCTCATTGTTCAACCAGATGTTGCTCAAGCCGCTTCCGGTGACCGCGCCTCGCGAGCTGGTCAATCTGGTGGCGCCTGACCCAAAACCAGGCTCTCAGTCCTGCAACCAGGCTGGCGATTGCGACGCGGTTGTGAGCTATCCGATGTTCCGCGACCTCGAGAAATCGACCGACGTGTTCGCCGGGCTCGCGGCTCATCGGGCGTTTGGCGCGAACCTCTCCTATCAGGGCCAGACACAAAACGGTGAGGGCATGCTCGTGTCGGGCAGCTACTTTCCGACGCTTGGCCTGGCGCCGGCCCTCGGCCGACTGCTGGGCCCTGGCGATGATGCGACGGTGGGCGGACTCCCGGTGGCCGTGCTGGCGTACGACTATTGGCAGACGAGGTTCGGGGCCCGACCGGACGTGCTCAGCGCCACGCTCATCGTCAACGGTCAGAGCCTCACCATCGTCGGCGTGGCGCCGCCAGGATTCAACGGCACCACACTGGGATCACAGCCGCGCGTGTTTGTACCGATCACGATGCGCGGACTGCTCGACAACAACTTCGATGGTTTTGAGAATCGTCTGAACTACTGGGCGTACGCCTTCGGACGTCTGGCCCCGGATGTGACGATCGAGACAGCGCGCACGGCCCTGCAGCCGAAGTATCGCGCCATCATCAGTGAGGTCGAAGCCCCCCTGCAGCGCGGCATGAGTGACGCCACCATGGAGCGGTTCCGGAACAAACCTCTGGTGCTCGAGCCGGGATACCGCGGCCAGAGCTCGGTCCACGAAGAAGCCAGCACGCCCCTGCAGATCCTCTTCGGTGTGACAGCCATCGTGCTCCTCATCGCCTGCGCCAACATTGCCAACCTGTTGCTGGCGCGATCGGCGGCACGCGCCGGCGAAATGGCGGTGCGGCTGTCGATCGGCGCGAGTCGCACGAAATTGATCGGACAGCTCCTGCTGGAATCGTGCCTGCTCGCCGTGATCGGCGGCGCCGGCGGCCTTGTGGTCGCGATGTGGACGATGCGGATCATTGGCGCCTTGTTGCCCGCCGAGGCGAGTGCCACCTTGTCGTTTGAGCTGGAGTGGCCGGTGATGGCATTTGCCGCCGCTCTGTCACTGGCGACCGGCGTGTTGTTCGGCCTGTTCCCCGCCATCCATAGCACTCGACCTGACCTGGCCACCACGCTGAAGGGCACGGCGGGGCAGCCGTCTGGCGGGCGCTCGGCAGCCTACTTCCGCGGGGGACTCGTCGTGGGACAGATGGCGCTCTCAATGGCGCTCCTGGCCGCCGCTGGCCTCTTCATCAAGAGCCTCTACAACGTCAGCCAGGTGGACCTCGGTCTGAAGCTCGACAATGTGGTCACGTTTTCGATCTCGCCAGAGCTCAACGGATACACGCCGGAGCGCTCCAAGGTCCTGTTCGAACAGTTGGAACAGTCTCTCGCCAGCCAGCCGGGAGTCACGGGCGTCACGGCCTCGATGGTGCCCCTGCTGGCGGGCAGCAACTGGGGCACCGATGTCCGTGTGCAAGGGTTTGAATCCGGGCCGGACATCAACTCAAATTCTCGGTTCAACGCCGTGGGTCCCGGGTACTTCAGTACGCTTGGCATTCCGGTGTTGTCTGGCCGGGAGTTTGTGGAGAGCGACAGGCTCGGCGGGCGCGAGGTAGTGATCGTGAACGAAGCCTTCGCCGACAAATTCAAACTGGGCCGCAATGCCGTCGGAACACTGATGGCGCGCAGCGGCAGAACCAACGGCGCCTACGACATGGAAATTGTCGGCCTCGTGCAGAACTCGAAGTATGCCGAGGTCAAGGCGGTGGTGCCGCCGCTGTTTTTCACGCCCTACAAGCAGGATGAACGCATCGGTTTCCTCTCGTTCTATGTGCGAACTGATGCCTCGCCCGAGGCCTTGCTCCGCACCGTCCCAGGCATCGTCGCAGCCCTGGATGGCAACCTGCCGGTGGAAGAAGCGCGCACCATGCCGCAGCAGGTAAGGGAGAACGTGTTTCTTGATCGGATGATCAGTACGCTGTCGGCCGCCTTCGCCGCCCTCGCGACGATTCTGGCTGCGATCGGCCTCTACGGGGTGCTCGCGTACACCGTCACGCAGCGGACGCGTGAGTTCGGGTTGCGAATGGCGCTCGGCGCCGATGGCGCCAACGTGCGCTGGTTGGTCTTGCGACAGGTCGGAGTGATGGCCGCGATCGGTGGCGTGATCGGCCTCGCGTTGGCGATATGGATTGGGCGCGAAGCCGAGTCCCAACTGTTTGAAGTGAAGGGCTCCGACCCCGTCGTCTTCGCTGCGGCCTTTGTGCTGCTTGGCGTCGTCGCCCTGGCCGCCGGCATCATCCCCGCACAACGCGCATCGAAGGTCAATCCGATGCGGGCGTTGCGCTGGGAGTGAACGGTGTCGTTTTATGCACAGGGAGGCACAGAGCCACGGAGGTTTTTCCGACGCACCTATTTCCGGCTGCCGATTTCCTCGTAGAGGATCGCGGAGGCGACGATGCCGTTGTGGAAGTTGAGCAAGTCCAGCTTCTCGTTCGGCGCGTGCGCGTTTTCGTCCGGCAGGCCCACACCAAACAGCACTGACGGAATGCCGAGTTCTTCCTGGAAGGTGGCCACGACCGGGATGGAGCCGCCTTCGCGGCAGAACACCGGCGTCTTGCCGAAGCCCTGTTCGATGGCGCGGCCGGCCGCGCGCACGTACGTGTTGTCGAAGTCGGCCATCCACGGCTTGCCACCGTGCATGCGCGTCACCTTCACCTCGACGGTCTTGGGCGCGATGTCCTTCACGTACGCTTCGAACAGTTCAGCGATCGTGTCGGGATGCTGGTCGGGCACGAGTCGCATGCTGACCTTGGCCATGGCGACCGCCGGCAACACGGTCTTGGCGCCTTCGCCAGTGAATCCTGACAGCAGTCCGTTCACTTCAAAGGTGGGGCGGCCCCACTTGCGTTCGAGTGTCGTGAATCCGGCTTCGCCAAACAGCTTCGGGGCGCCCAGTTCCTTCATGTAGCGTTTGTCGCTCCACGGCAACTTCTGCCACTCGGCGCGTTCTTCCGGCGTCAGCTCCCGGACGTCGTCATAAAATCCAGGAATCTTGATGCGGCCCGACGTATCGCGCATCTTGGCGAGGAGTTGTGCGAGCACCATCGCGGGATTGGCTACCGAGCCTCCAAAGATCCCCGAGTGCAGATCGCTGTGTGACCCACGCAGGTCGATCTGGAAGTAGACCAAGCCGCGCAGGCCGTAACAAATGGACGGGATGCCGCGATCAAACATCGCGGAGTCGGAGATCACGACAACGTCGGCGCCCAGGCTCGCCTTGTTCGCCTTGATGAAGTTGTCGAGATTTTTCGACCCGACCTCTTCTTCGCCCTCGATGATGACGCGGAGGTTGACCGGCAGACGGCCGTTCTGTTTCATGTGGGCTTCGATGGCCTTGAAGTGCATGAACACCTGGCCTTTGTCGTCGGCCGAACCGCGCGCGTAAATTTCGCCATCACGCACGGTGGCTTCAAAGGGCGGCGACTCCCAGAGTTCGAGCGGATCCACCGGCTGCACATCATAGTGGCCATAAAAAAGGATCGTCGGTGCGCCTTCGGCATGGAGCCAGTCGCCGTACACCACGGGGTTACCGGGTGTCTCGATCAACTTGACGTTTTCCAGGCCCACGCGGGTCATTTCTGCGGCCGTCCACTCGGCACAGGTGCGCACGTCACCCTGATGTTCGGGGAGCGCGCTGATTGACGGAATCGCGAGATAGTCCTTCAGTTCCGTGACGTACCGGTCGCGATTGGTATGGATGAAATCGATGACTTTGAACATGACCCCGACAGCATATCGCAGGGACTACCGCACGGGCGGCAGGCGCAGATAGTCCAGGGCCAGATGGGCGAGTGCACGCACGCCGGTGGGCAGCGCTTTTTCGTCCACGACAAACAGCGGCGAGTGATTTTGCGGAGCCTTCCCGACCTGCGCCGCGGGTGTAATCCCAAGGAATACAAACACCCCAGGAGCCTGGCGCTGGAAATACGTAAAGTCTTCGGCGCCGGTGATCAGGTCCGAGTGTTGCACCGCACCAGGGGCCACCCGCTCAAGAGTGGGCAACATTCTGGCGGTCAGCGCGGGATCATTGCTGGTGACTGGGTACCCCTTGTTGATGATCACTTCCGCCGTGGTACCCGCCGCGCTCGCAATGCCCTCCGCAATCCGTTTGACTTTCGCATGGATGTCCGCCTGCATCCCGTCATCAAACGTCCGGATGGTTCCAACCAGCCGCGCGCTGTCGGGAATGATGTTGTTGCGTACGCCGGCCTGAAACTGGCCGACCGTCACAATCGCGGGCAACTTCGTAATGTCGACGCCGCGGCTGACAACCGTCTGCAGCCCCATGACAATTTGTGAGGCCACGACGATCGGATCGATGCCACGCCACGGCGTGGCGCCATGTGTCTGCCGACCCTTGACGATGATCTCGAATTGGTCGGAGGCCGCCATGAACGGACCGCTGCGATAGGTGAGGTGGCCCGTCTCGATGTTGGAAAACACGTGCAGCCCAAACACCGCGTCGACCTTCGGATTCTGCATCACACCGGCGGCCACCATGGCTTCGGCGCCCGCCGGTTGCTCACCCGCCGGCACACCCTCCTCGGCCGGCTGGAAAATGAATTTGATGGTCCCGGGAATGCGATCCCTGACCTGCGTGAGCACCTTCGCGGCCGTGAGCAACATCGCCACATGTGTGTCGTGCCCACAGGCATGCATCACACCGACGGGGTTCCCTTCATATTCGCCCATGGCCTTGCTCGCGAAGGGGACGTCGGTCTCTTCGCGCACGGGAAGGCCGTCCATGTCGGCTCTGAGTGCCACCACCGGCCCGGGCAAGCCGCCCTTGAGCAGCGCGACCACGCCATGACGGGCAATACCGGTTTGTGGCTCAAGGCCAAAACTGCGGAGGCGATCGGCGACGTACTTGGCCGTCTCCACCTCACGATTCGACAACTCCGGGTGCTGATGCAGATGACGACGCCACTCGAGCAGTTGGGGCTGGGCCTCGCTGATCAACCGATCGATGTCCGCTGAGAGTGCGTTGGCGGGTGCCGCCTGTTGCTGGGCCACAAGCGAGCCTGTGGACAGGGACGCACTCATCAGAATGCCGAGAACAAGGCCGAGGCGCGTGGAGTTGGACATGGGCCGTAGAATACGCGAGCATGCGTGTTCTGCGATGGCTTCTTCTGGCAGTGGCAACGGTTCTCGTGATTGGCGCAGCGACGGGCACTTGGGCGTGGTGGCAGGTCGGCCGAAGTCGACCGCAACTGAGTGGTGAGCGGGCGCTCCCCGGTCTGGCCGCAGACGTGACCATCGATCGCGACGCCTTCGGGGTGCCGTCCGTCAGGGCGGGATCTGGCTACGACCTCGCCAGGGCGGTGGGTTTCCTGCACGCGCAGGAGCGGTTCTTTCAGATGGACCTGTCGAGGCGACGCGCCGCCGGAGAACTCTCGGAACTGTTCGGCAGAGCTGCAGTGGCGACGGACCGCGGTGCACGACTGCATCGTTTTCGAGCGAGAGCCACCGCCGTGCTCGAAAGGGAGACCGAGGACACTCGCGCGGTCATCGCGGCGTACACCGAGGGTGTGAACGCGGGTCTGGCCGCACTGGGCGCGGCGCCCTTCGAGTATCTGCTGCTGCGGCAGACGCCGCGCCCGTGGGTGCCGGAGGATTCGGTGCTGGTGATCGCCTCGATGTTTTTTAGTCTGCAGGATGCCAATGGCACGGCTGAGGCACGCGCAGGGGCGCTTGCGGAAGTGCTTCCTTCGCCGCTGGCGGACTTTCTCAACTCGACGGCCTCCGACTGGGACACGCCCGAACTGGGGGCCGCCCTGCCCGCACCCGTTCCGCCAGGGCCCGACGTGTTTGATCTGCGGACCGCGGCGGCGGTCGCGGCCGGTCCACCGCCCACAGCCCTTGCACTCCAGGCGTTCCGCGACGACATGCGAATCGACAGTGAGGCGGAAGCCGACGCGCGTGGCAGCAACAACTGGGTGGTGGCTGGGAGCCGGACCACAGACGGTCGCGCGATTCTCGCCAATGACATGCACCTCGGGCTCTCGGTGCCGAACATCTGGTATCGCGCGTCACTCACACGGCCACACCTGGGTCGCGAGCTGACGGTCACGGGCGTGACGCTGCCCGGCGTGCCGTCGGTGATCGCGGGCTCCAATGGATCCGTCGCGTGGGGATTCACCAACACCACGGCCGACTGGACCGACCGCGTGGTCCTCGAGGTGGTGGGCGAGGGTGACTCCGCCCGGTACCAATCGAGCCCTGGTGGCCTTCGCGAGTTCGAGATTCACACTGAGACCATCGCCATCAATGGCGAGCCGTCAGAAATGCTGACCGTGCGCGACACCATCTGGGGCCCCGTCGACGGCCCGGACGCCCAGGGGCGCCTGCATGCCGTGGCCTGGGTTGCACACTCGCCGGAGGGGCTCAATTTCCGCCTCTCAGGCATGGAGGAGGCGACGACCCTCGACGGCGCGATGATCATCGCCAACCTCTCGGGCACACCGGGACAGAACTGTGTGATCGCCGACGCCACGGGTGGGATTGCCTGGACCATTGCGGGACGCATCCCCCGCCGCGAAGGCTTTGACGGCCGGACGCCCACCTCCTGGGCTGATGGCAGCCGCGCATGGAACGGGTGGTATGTGCCGGGGGAATATCCCCGCATCGTGAATCCCGAGAGTGGCGTGATCGTGACGGCGAACAACCGGATTGTGTCCGACGACTATCTCGCGATGCTGGGTGATGGAGGCTACGACCCTGGTGCGCGGGCGAGACAAATCCGGAGCGGCCTGCTCGCAGTGGACAAGGTGGACTATGAAGACATGCGGCGCGTGCACCTCGACGACCGCGCGATTCTGATGGAGCGCTGGCGCGATCTTGCGCTCTCCGCCTTGCGCACCAAGGGCGGTGCCTTCGGAGCCGCCGGGCTTCAACCCGGCGGAAGCGTGGTGTCAGCCGGGCGCGACGAGTTCACGCGCCTGCTCGAGACCACGTGGACGGGCCATGCGTCGGTGGACTCGGTCGCGTACCGGCTTGTTCGGCAATTTCGTCTGAAGGCGGCAGAGCTCGCATGGGCACCGTTTGTGGCGCGTGTCCGCCCGATCGCGCCAAGCTTCCCGGCAGCACCAGGCCGGGCACTCGAAGGCCCGATCTGGGCGCTGCTGACAACACAACCCGCGCACCTTCTTGATCCGACTTTCCCGGACTGGAACGCCCTGATCGTCGCCGCGATCGATGACACCGTGGCGACGCTGACGGCCAACGGTCGTGCGCTGGCGGATCGGACGTGGGGAGAAGCGAACACACTGACGGCGGCACATCCCATCAGTCGTGCGGTCCCTCAGTTGAGTGCGTGGCTCGATCTGCCGAAGGTACCGCTGCCTGGCGACAGCCATATGCCACGATTCCAGAGCGCCACCAACGGCGCGTCAGAACGCTTCGCGGTGTCGCCCGGCCACGAATCCGCCGGCTACTTCCACATGCCCGGCGGCCAATCAGGCCATCCGCGTTCACGCAATTATCAAGACGGCCATGCCGCATGGGTGAACGGCGACGCCACGCCGTTTCTGCCGGGCCCTTCAGTGGCGCGGCTGGTATTAAAACGCTGATCTTGTTTACAGGGAGACACAGAGACACGGAGGTTTTTTATTTAAACCCTCTGTGTCTCAGTGCCTCCCTGTGAAAATATTTTCTTATCGTAAGGGGTGGTCGATCGGCAGGTCGTCGCGATCACCCCACTCCTTCCACGAACCGGTGTAGTTCCGGATGCGCGGAAAGCCGAGGAGTCGCAGCGCGAGATACGTGTGCGCAGCCCTGTAGCCACCCTGGCAATACGTGATGACCTCTCGGTCTGGTGTCACGCCCAGCTCGGTGTACATCGTGCGCAGATCGGCCTCGGACTTGAACGTCCCGTCGGCCATCAGGTTGTTTTTCCATTCGAGGTTCACGGCACCGGGCACCGCCCCGCCGCGTTTCGCTCGCACTTCTTCGCCGAAATATTCCGACGCCGCGCGCGTGTCCACGATGGAAATGTCCGGCTGGTCGAGACGCTCGAGTACCTGGTCCCACGTCGCGAGTTTTGAGGCGTCGGCCTCCCCGTGCCATTTGCTCGCTACGGGTGTGGTGACAGCGGTGGTCGTCGCGAGTCCTGCGCGTCCCCATGCCGGAAACCCGCCATCGAGCACACGAACGTTCGGGTGCCCGAGGTACTCGAGAAACCAGAACACTCTGGCCGCGCGAATGCCCGATGACTCTTCATAGACCACGACCGGCTGTTCTGGCGTGACACCCCGCAGAGAAAACAGATGGCCGACCATCCACATGAATGCACGCAGGGGTGCGGGGCTGGTGTCGATGAGGCTGATTCCCCAGAGGTCGAGATGGAGGGCGCCGGGCAGCCGTGACACGGCAAACGCCTCCGCCGGTCTGACATCCAGAACCAGCGGAGGCATCGCCGACGCCAGCTCGCGCGACAGCGCGTCGGGCGCAATCAACACGGCGGTTACTCGATCACCACGTAGCGCCACAGGCGCGCGACTTCCTTCGGGCCGACGTACTTGCCGATTTCCTTCTCGAACTGCGCCGGCGTCTTCCAGGGACGGTATTCCTTGAATTCACGCACCATCCGCGGGCCGGCGCCGGGAATCGAGAGGATGTCTTCATCGGTCCCGGTGTTGAGGTTCACCGGGATGAACACGTACTGCTTGAGTCGCGCCACTTCCCGCGCGTTCACGTACTTCCCGATCTCCTTGTCGAACTGCGCAAACGACTTCCAGGGACGATACTCACCGAACTCGCGCACCATGCGTGGCCCGGCGTTTGGGATCAGCAAAATTTCTTCACGGGTGCCGGTGTTGAGATTCACGTGGATGAAGGCCTTGGCGTAGAAGGCCGTCAACTGCTCAGCCGTGAGCTTCTGTCCGCTGAGAAACGTGTTGAGTTCAACCATGTTACCGACGGGCCGCGCGGCCACAAGGGCCTTGGCGATCGCGGCGGACATGCCCGGCAGTGCCGTCAACTCGGCTTCGGTGGCGGTATTGGCATCAAGCAGCCCGGTGCCGACCTGGCCATGGACCGGCGTGAACGGAAGGACGAACACGGCGAGCAACGCACCGGCAATCAAGAGACCACGACGGGACATAGGCACTCCTTAAGCTAAAAAAATAGAGACGAATCAAGCTGCGGACATATCAAACGATTCCGATCGCCACACGGCGACCAGACCCACAAGCGCGAGCAGCACCATGTTGCCTGGTGCAAGAGCCGGAGGGGCCTTCGCGTGAAGCACTTCGGCCATCAGCGCCAACCCACTCAATGACGGATCCATTTCAAGCTGAAATTCCATATTGGCGCGATAGTGCAGCACCGCGCCCACCAGACCGGTGACCATGAGGGCCGCCATCATCAGGCGAAACGTGACGATGGACGGTCTGGACCACGCGGACACGACCCACCCGGCCGACACGGCCGAGGCGGTCATCACCGCCAGCGGGATCCACTGCCAGACGTCTTCGTGATGGCCGATGAGCCACAGCTCAAGGGTCGTGCCGGTGAGCCCAAAACACAACAGCCCAATCATCAGGCGCCGCATCGTGGCAAGTGTCTGGGAGGAGGGGTTGGGCATCAGCAGATCCTGGCACCGTGTGCCCGCAAATAATAGCGGATTCGGATCTGGATGGAGCTCACGGCGGCGGGATATGCTCCCGCGCAGGGATTTCATGGACGACACACCAAAAACGGCGACCGGGGACTATCGGCTTGAGGTTTGGCCTGCACAGATGATCGCAGGGCTGGTCGTAGCGGCCGCGATGCTGCTGCTGGTCCACGGGGTGCTGACCGTCTACCACTACCGCGTGGAAGAACTCGACTGGATTCCCTGGCGGCAGTTGTTTGATGTGGACGAAGAGAACAATCTCCCCACCTGGTTCTCGGGTCTGGTGGCCGGAATCACGGCCTTCTGGCTGTGGCTGCAGGCCAACGCCGCCCGAGACTCGTCAGACCGCTGGGCGCTTCACTGGAGGGTCCTGGCGGTCGGGTTCTTCCTGATTTCGCTCGACGAGATCGCCGGGCTCCACGAGTCGATGAACTCCGTCACCGAAACAACGTGGGCGATCCCCGGTGGCATCCTGGCCCTGATCATCGGCTTGAGCTATTTTTCATTTCTGTGGAACCTGCCGGCGACCACCCGCAACACATTTATTCTGGCCGGGTGCCTCTTCGTTGGCGGTGCGATCGGCGTCGAAATGATAGGCGCTCCCATGGTCGAAGACGCCATGCCCTACAACCTGGTCACCCTCGTCGAGGAGGGCCTGGAGATGGGCGGCGTGATCCTCTTCCTCTGGGCGCTGCTGAAGTACATGACCCGGCACCGCCGTGGTGCGCGTCGAATCACGGTCGACGTCGCGGTTACCGACTAGGGATGTACACCAGCGAGCCCCCGGCCTTCGCCGCGCGGATCATCAAATCAAAGCTCACGTCGGAACTCGTCTTGCTGGACTGGTGCACCTCGACGGCGATGACATTGACTCCGGATCGGAGGTGCTTCGGATCGATCGACAACGGTTCGGGGTCGTAGTCGGTCCCCTCGATCGCCGGTGCATTGAATGCCGGATCTCCCGCCGGCATGTTGATGCGAAAGACTTCGACCGCATTCAGGTACACCACTGCGCCATCATCGTAGGTCAGGAAGCCCGCGATGGCCTGCACGGCGCTTGGATCCTCAACGATGAAGGACTTCCTGAAATACGTGGTGATGTAATTGGTCGTGGAATCGGGCCCGGACGGAATCGTCGTCGTCTCGTCGTTGTCGCCGTAGCCGAGTTCAGCGGCACCCTCGGGCCACGTGGAGTCGTCAAATCCGGGCTCGCGCCACGCCTTGGCCTGGTTGGTACCGTCCGCCAGATATTTCCACACGGCGCCCTGTCGAACAAGCGCCGGCAAGACCGAAATCAGCCGAGGTGCCGACGTGTTTGTGAGTTTCGCCGTGGTCGTGACACGGGCCGTCAGGGTGTAGTCGCCAGGAGCAGCCCTCCACAGGAACTCATACGGCGCTTCGGTCACCTCGCCGATGACCGTCTCGCCCTGCAGCAGGGTGACGCCGGAGATCTCGCCTCCGACAAACGTCGCATCCACGGTCACCACGACGGGACCTTCGACAACCGCCTCTTCCGCTGTGGGCGCACTGATCACCACCGTTGGAGGCGCGGGCTGGAAACCTGAGAGTAGCTCCAGGTCGAACCCCAAATCGCTGCTCGCCGCGTCCGACTGATGGACCTCGACCGCGAGCACATTCGGGCCTTCCTTTAGGTGATTCTCCGTGAAGAAAGTCGACACAAACACGGTTTCCTCCAAGCCGCCAATCGCAGACGCCGCCAATGTCGCGTACGACACCGGACCGGCCGGCAGGTTGCTGCGATAGATTTCGATCCCGTTGAGGTAGACGACCGCGCCGTCGTCGCGTTGCAGGCGAAGCAGAAAATTCGTGTGAGCGGCCGCATCGACCACGTTGAAGGTGTGCCGGAAGTACGTCGTGGTGAACTTCGCCTCAGGGGCGGCGCCGAATCCGACCACCGTCACCACGTCGTCGTCGCCAAAGCCCAGCTTGGCTCGACCCTCTGACCACGTGGCATCATTAAACGCCGGTGCGCGCCACGCCGTGCCCTGGTCTCGTCCATCAGCCAGAAACTTCCAAGTCGTGCCGACGGGGACGAGTGTACGCTGGGTCTGGGCCGACTGAGCGGTGCCGGCCAACGACGTGAGGCTGACTGCAACCGCGAGCACAGTTTTGAGGGTCCGAGTCATATCGCATCGTAGCGCGGAACGCGGCCCAACTTCTCAAGAAGCGCTTCCACTGTCAGCCGGGCCGCCGGCCACAACGCGGGTGCGGTGTCGGCGTAGACACGGGCCAGGATGCCGTCGAGGTCGGTGACGCCGTTGTCCAGGCACGCCACCACCTGCCGCTCACGCTCCGCGCGATGGGCCAGATACTCGGCGATCCGCTGAACTGGCGCATGGATCACCTCACCATGACCGGGCCACGCAACAATCGGCTCAAGGGCCGCCAGGCGTTGCAGCGACGCGAGGTAGTCCCGCAGGCTCCCGCCACGGGCCGCCGGTGGCACCATGATCGTCGTCGTCTTTGTCATCATGTCGCCGCAGAACAGCTCGCGCGACTCCGGCTGCCAGAAGCAGACGTGGTCGATGGCATGGCCGGGCGTGTAGATCACCTGCAGGACATCCCCACCCGCGCACACGGTGTCACCGTCCCGCAGGGGAAGCCAGCCGGGATTGGCGCCATCACCCACCCACTTGTGTACGAGTACACCCGGCCAGCGCGCGCGAAGCGCGGGGACGCCGGACGCATGGTCCGGATGGCCATGCGTCACCAACACTCGCGCCAGGGCGCGCCCACCCAGCACGCGCGCCAGTTCATTGAGATGATCGGGGTGACCAACACCCGCATCAATCAAAGTGGGTTCGGCGCCATCAATCAGGTAGGTGTTGTTGCCGGGGCCGGTGAGTGTCCCAGGGTTTCTCGCGAAGATGTTGGTCAGAAGTACCATCGGAGCCGCACGAACGCGAAGTCGCGATCGCGGAATCTCGACAGTGTATCGGAGGAGGTCTCCGATCCGAGAAAGAGGCCGGCCGACCCTTCCAGCGCCACGTTGTCCCGCACGCTCCAGGCGACGACGCCGCGGACAAAGCCGGATTCGTCCACCGGGTTGGCGACACCAAACAGACGCACCAGATACCGATCGCGCGCAAACCTGCGCTCGATCGATCCGATCAGGCTCAGGTCGTGGTTCACCAGCGCCGGCCCCTCGGTCGTCCAGTCGCGGTGCCAGACCAGCGACGTGAAGAGGCGATAGTTGCCTGCCGACCGATCAACGCCAACGCCAACATCAAACGCCTGGTCCACAAAATACGCGGCTTCGGCTCGGATCGCCCATGGACCGACGACCGCTTCGGCATCGGTGGCGAGCATCGTGAAGGTGGTGTAGCGCTCGACAAGCTCGCCAACAACAAGCGTGCCCACCAACGGTTCGAGCGACAACACGCCGAAGGGTTCAAAACCGCGGTAGGCGGAGACACTCGCGTCAACGCGTCCGAGCGTCGAGGACAGACGCCCTCCGACCTGCAGGTTGTTCCACGTCGCCTTCGGTTCAACGCGGCGAATCTCACCGGGGGCCGCAGCGGGAAATACGAGGTCGCGCACCAGGTTGAACGGTGACGTGGGCTCGTCCAGTTCGTCGAAGCGGCCTCGTCTGCCCGGCAGCGACACCACGCCTTCGACCGTTGTCACTTCAGTCAGAAAGACCCGACCACGCGCGAAGGCGACGGGCAGGCGCGCGTCGGATCGGCCTTCGAGAAAGTACCGGGACGTCTCGATGGGATTGAGCACATCGGACGGCATGATTTCGTCGAGTCGTCCCCAGACCAGGCGACCATATCCGACCCGCAGGTCGCCCCTCGACCCGCGCGCCTCGACCCAGGCCTCGCGCGCACGCGCGATCACGTCCTCCACGCGCCCACCGCGGTCCGCCAGCAGTCCGTCGACGGTGCCGTCGAACTTCAGACGGAGCCACGTTGACGGATCAGCGGTGATCTCCAGCCGCGCCCGGCTCCGGAATTCCTGCGTGCTGCCGCCTGCCGGTTGATTCGGCATCGTCAGGCCGATGACACTGACCTCGCCACCGATGTCCACCTTCTTCGCCGGGTCCTGTGCGGCGACGACGCCCGGGATCAGGAGCGCCAGCATCCCCAGGGCGAACACTCCCGGGCGACATCCGTTCCCCCTACGCATGGTCGGCCCTACGAACACTCTCGGCGCCAAACAACCGCGGAAACAGTTTGATTGTCGCCGGCAGAATGAAGACCTCCGCCAGAAACGCGACGATCATTGTCAGCGCCAGCAATCCGCCGAACCACGCGCTGGGTTTGTACTCGGACAACATCAGGACACCAAACGCGCAGGAATTGATGATCGCGGTCGTCAGTGCCGCGCGGCCCTCCTGCGTCGTGGCAATTTCAATCGCGGCGTCGGTGGAGACGCCGCGGTGGGTCTCTTTTCGGTATCGGCTGATGAAGTGAATTGTGTCGTCGTCGACGACACCGAGGGCGACGCTGGCGACCATGACCGTGGCAACATTGAGCGAGATGTCGAGCCAGCCCATCGCCCCAAACACGGTCAACACCGGGAAGAGGTTGGGAGCGATCGACAACAGCCCGAACCGCCACGACCGGAACACGAGGAAGATCACGGCAAACACCGTGACAAATGCCGTTGCGAAGCTCGTGATCTGTGACCGCACGAGGTAGTGGTCCAGGGTACTGAAGAGACGCCCCGAGCCTGTCACCGTCGCGGTGACGGGCGACCCCGCGAAAATCTCCTGTGCAAGCCGGTCGGCCTCCCGCACCTGCTGAAATACCAGGTCGGAACTCATCGATGCCAGCTTCACGGTAATCTGCGCGCTCGAGTAGTCGGAGGCGACCACCCGGTCGAGTTCGGCGCGGCCTTCGTCGCCGAGGCCAAAGACCAGCAACTCCTGGGCAATCTCCGGCGAGGTGGCGGGAATCACATAGGCCTCAGGTCTGCCGTCGTTGAGCTCCCGGTGGACCCGTTTGACATAGTCGGCCAACGACGTGACCTTCTTCACAAACGGCACACTCTTGAGTTCCGTCGCGAGCCGATCCATCCGCTGCAGGACGTCCGGCTGCTGAATCGAATCGGGCGGGCCCTCCAGAAAGATCTGGAACGTGTAAATGCCCGACAACTGCGTGTCGATGACCTGCGCCGATTTGTAGAGCTCGTGTTTCTCGCTGAAAAAATTGATGTGGTTGGTGTCCACCTTGAGACGGGACATGCCCCATCCGGACAACACCATGATCACGGCCCCGACCGCGAGCACGGCCCGGGCATGCCGGGTGGAGAACAGAGCCACGCGCCGCAGCGGGTCCAGAAACCACGACTCCTGGGGTACGTGGTCGGGCTCCGATTTCACCCACGCCAGCATGGTCGGCACGAACACCACCGATACGGCGAAGTCCACCATGACGCCCATGCCGGCACCGATACCAAATTCCCGGACGGCCACCACCTGACTGGTCGCCAGCGACAACATGCCCAGGGCGGTGGTCGCACTCGCTCCAAACAACGGCGCAAGCAGATGGCTGATCGTCGACACAAATGCGTCTTCGTGCGACTCCGTGCGGCGCGCCAGCCCGTAGTGCTGCAGGATGTGAACGTCGTCGGCAATGGCGAGCACCACGACGAGCGGCACGATCATGCTGCTGAGCACGTTGAAGCTCAGGCCGAAGAGATCGTAGAGACCCAGCGTCCACAGCAGGCTGACCAGGATCGCGGCGAACGTCAGCACTGTTTTGCGCCAGGAACGGAACAGCACAAACAGCGCACCAAGCGTCAGTATCAGGATCGGCGGCGTGAACTTGAGCTGATTGTCGAGAGTGACGCGGTTGTACCACTCGGTGATCTCGAGGCTGCCGTTGTAGTGCGCCTCAAACCCGGCCGGCAACGCTGTCGAAATGATGCCTCTGATCTCCGCGAGCACCTCGGCACGGACATCGTCGATCCTGGATTCGTCGAAAAAGACGACGAGCGCGGTGACCGTACCGTCTTCGGAGATCAGATCGCCTCGAAAGAGTTCGTCGCTGAGCGCCTTGGCGCCGACGGCCTCGGGGGAGGAGTCGCCGAGGTCTTCGATCAGTCGACGGACGTTGAGGCCGCCGCCTTCATCGGCATCAGTGGCCGGGAGCGCGTCCACCACGGTGGCCGTGGCGAGACTGCTGACCCGCTGCACCGCCTCGACGCGCTCGATGTCTTCACTGATTTGCGTGAGGAACGAGAAGGCCTCGGCGCTGAACATCCGCGCACGATCGGGTGCCTTCAGCGCGACAATCAGCGTCCGCGTCCCGCCAAATTCGTTCTGGAATCGTTCGTAGTCCTGGTAAACGGGGTCTTCGCGTGAGAACCACGCGGTCAGGTCGTTGTCGATGTTCTGGATCTGCGCGCGCGGAGAGAGCACAAGCGCGCCAAGAACGATAAACCCGGTCAGCCACCGCCGCCAGCGGTAGATAAATCTGGCGACGCGCAGGCTCAACGACCGCCCCGTTCCAGTTCCCGGCGGCTGAAGTCGGCGGCAGTCAGGCCGACGTTATGTTCAATCTTCTCAACGACCAGTTCCGTGCGCGTCTTCTGGAGGGTGTCGGCCATGACCATCTCGAAGACCGTCCAGATCCCGGAGACGCGATCAAGCTTCCGCACATCAAAGACCTTCTGGAGTTCATCGCGCCGGTTGTGAATCTCGCCACGGACCACCACAAAATTGTCCTGGCGTACCAAAGAGATCACGCGTGGGAAGCGGGCTTTGACATCCTTGGTTTTGGACTCCAGCCGGAACACCGGATGTGTGGTGCCGTCGGGTGCCGTCCATCGACTGGTGTCGTCGAGCAGCGTGTAGGTGTAGTCGTTGAATTCGCGCCCACCGATGTCTTCGTAGGTGAAGTCGCTGCCGACAAAGCTGTCCTGCGTTTCGTTGCCGGCGATGCGGCGGACGCGGCCAAGCGACGGCAGATACAAAAACCGTTCGTCGTCGCCGTCGGGGTTCTCCCACACGAGGAAGCCGGTGCCGTTGATGTCGTTGGGATAGGTGAAACGGGTGAGGGAGCGATCGCCAGGCACTGCGCGGCCGGCGCCGCCCTTCATGCCGAGGATGGTCAGTGCGCGTTCACGCATCCGGCCCTGCCGATCGAACAGGCGCATCCGCATGGCCGTGCGATTGTCGCGCCCGGCCTCGCGGTCCTGCACCTGACGGGCCACCCAGGCCCCACGTTCCTGAGGGGAACGCCCCTGTGGCTGCGTGGTCGCCTGGAGAAAACACTCGTTCCCGGCCCAGGTATTAAGGAGGAGTGTTATGAGGAGGAAAAGGACAAGGCGAGACATCGTTCTTACGTAGACAGACAGCTTCCGGGGAAAGGAAGCCGTGCGGGATACTTACAAGTAGCGAGGGCCGGGAACGACTTCCGGTATTGTGTGAAATCTTTCACAATGAGTCAAGCTCATAATTTGAAGACACAGAAAATTCTCCACTGGACGGCCGTTGGCCTCGTCCTGGTGGCGGGCATCTCTGCCATTGTCGTGGCAAGCAAACTCCGGGACAAGTCCGTCAAGGATCGGGTCACCGAGGCCCTCTCGGTCAAGCTCAAAGCCGAGGTCACCCTGGATTCGCTGAAAGTCTACTTCTTCCCGAGCGTCAGGATTGTAGGCGAAGGTTTGACGATCCGCCGCCTGGTTGATCCGCCCAATCACCCACCGATCATCGTCGCCCAGAGTTTTATCGTCCACCCCGGCCTCAGAAACATCCTCAAGGGACGAGCGAAAAACGTCGAGATGGTCGGGATGCGCGTCACTGTGCCGCGTCGCATGGGCGGCAGCGGGGAGGCGGCACCTCGGGCGGGAGCGGCTGTACCGGGGACGGAGGCGTCCCTTGACCGCCCTGCCGAGCCCAAACGGGACGGTCCGGCGATCATCAACCGCCTCATCGCGAAAAACGCCGAACTGGTCTACATCTCGAAACGGCCGGATGGCCCGCTCCGCGTGTTTCCGATTCATGAGGTCGAGTTGCTCGAGGTGTCGTTCGACCACCCGATGGCGTTTGCGGCCCACCTCACCAACCCGCTGCCGCGTGGTCAGGTGCGTTCAACGGGGCACTTCGGCCCGTTTGATCCCGATGAGCCGGGCCAGAGCCCGATCGAAGGGTCGTACGATTTTTCAGACGCAGACTTCGGGACGTTGAAGGGCGTGTCCGGGACGGTGACGTCGAAGGGCCTCTTCGCCGGGATCCTGGATCAGGTGCAGGTTGATGGCACCACCGACAGCGATAATTTTCAGATCGACGAGGGTGGCCACCCGACCGCGCTGACGACCGAGTTTCGCGCCGTCGTCGATGCCACATCCGGAGATCTCCAGATCGTGCACCTCGATGGCCGCTTGGCCGACAGCGCCTTCACTGCGACGGGTGCGATCGCCCGCACCGAGACCGCCGACGGTCCCCGCGGCCGGTACGTCGAGCTCGATATCGAATTCTCCGCCGGGCGCATTGAGGACCTGTTGGGATTCATGGTGGAGAACGCCCGGCCCGTCATGCACGGCGACGTCACACTCAAGGGCCACGTGCTCCTGCCAACTGGAGAGGGCCGGGCTCTCGATCGGCTCGATGTCACCGGAACGATCGGACTTAACGATGCGCAGTTCAGCAGCCGCGCGATGCAGACCAAGTTGCGCGAAATGAGTCGCCGGGCACAGGGGCGTGGAAAGGACGACGTGCCGGAGAGTGCGGTCGTGGGGCTCACAGGTACGTTCAGGATCCTGAAGAGTCAGGCGAGATTCCGCACCCTGCACTTCAACACGGATGGCGCCCGCGTGTCGCTGGTCGGCAACTATGGCCTGCGTGACATGGCGCTGGACTTCACGGGCACGGTGCGCTTCGAAGCGTCAATGTCCAAAGTCGTCGGTGGTGTGAAGGGGTTCTTCCTCAAAGCGCTCGACCCCCTGTTCAGAAAACAGGGTGCCGGCTCCGTTGTGCCAATTCGAATGACCGGCACACTCAAAGAACCGAAGACGAGCGTTCAGATGGGGAAGATCTTCAAGGACTAACGCGCTGAGTCTTCAGCTCTGCCATATCTGCTCCACGGGTGTCTGCAGCCGCGCCCTGAAGTCGTCGGACATCTCGACGGGCCGCTGCGCCTCGTAGTCAAAACGCACCTGGACGGTTCTGGCTGTCAGAATCGTGGCATCTGAGGCAACGTCGCGGATGTCGTACTCGTACTGAAAACTCGACCGGCCCAGACCGGCCAGACGTGTGCGCACCTCAAGTTCGTCGCCGTATTTCGCCTGTGCGCGATAGTCCACCTCCGCTCTGGCCAGAATGACACCCTTGAGGTCCTGGGCCTTCCACAACGCAAACCGGGAGTTCTCAAGGTAGGTCAGATACACGGCGTTGTTCACGTGCCCGTACGGATCACAATCCCGGAATCGCACCGTCAGGCGAACGCGAATCAACCAGTCGGTCGGCAGCGTCACTGCCCGCTCCGCTTTTTCTCCAGCCGACGCTCTTCTTGCAGCCGCTCAAGCTCCACCACCGAGTGGTCGGCGTATTTCATTGCAGCGGCGATCGCGTGATGCCCGGCCTTGGCGTCAATCAGCGTGTGCATCTGCTGACACACGCGCCGATACGCCGGATGCCCCTGCGGCGCCGTGCGGAGTTCGATCACGTGCATGGCCTCGCGCGCGTTCATGTCCATGATGAACCGCACCCGGAATGCCATCGGCACGGCGTATTGCGCGACCTGCGGCAACCCCGCTGCCGCGAGCGCGTCACTCACCTCGGCACACCGGGTCATCACGGCCTGCCACTCGGCATCTCCGCCCGCCTCGACGATGGCCTCGGGCTGCGTGAAGCCGTGGGCCACCGACAGCGCCTGCCAGTCGATCGTGCAGAGGCGATGGCGCTGCAGATCGCGGAATGCGCCGTAGTCGGTCAGCACGTCGAAGCGATACGCGGTGCGCTCAAAGGCACGGCCGGGCTTGTGGCGACGGTTTCCACGATCACCAATGTACGCCTGCAGCACGGCGGCGCGATCCTCCGCGGTCATGCGGCGCGCGATCGCGAGGAGCTGGTCGTCAGGTAACGACGATGACGTGTAGAGGGCGGCGGCCACGACCTTCACTTCCCCATCGGGATCAAAGTCCGCGAGGTGCACTTCGTCGCGGGCCTCGGGCGTCTGACCCGCTGTGAGCCGCGCCGAGATCTCCGCTGTGCGGTCGCGCACGTCCGTGAAATACGCGCTCCATCGGCCGCCACGATCGGGCTGGTCCACACGGGTGAAAAATGCGGGCACCACCTTGCGCAACTCGGTGAGCATCAGATCCGCGCACGACCGCATCTCCTCAAGCGGATGGGCGCGCATGCGAAGGAGCAGTGCCTCATACGCCTGTCCGGTGCCGTAGATGCCGACATTGGAACGTGTGGCGGCGGGAAGAAGGCCGCGAAGGGTGTCGAGCGCCTTGGCGCGGATCGCCGATCGATACACGGCATCCGAATCACCCTCCTGCTTCGGATACCGGCGCTCGAACCACTCGCGCATCGGATCGATCCAGCGCGTGTAGGTCTCGAAGGCGAGGTCGAGCGCGGCCGTGTACTGCGGACGCAGCGGATGACCGTCGAGCTCTGCCGGCACCAGATACCTCCAGTGATCGTCGCGGCGCTGCGTGTAGGGGATGTAGCGCGTAGACTGCTCCAGGTACGCGGCCAGCCGGCCGCGCTCGAGCACCTTCGTGAGCAGGTTGGACACGTCCTCACACGCCAGGTGCACGCCACCCAATTGCGCAACGGAGTCGTCGCCGTAGTCGTTGAACACGCGCTGGTAGAGGGCGTCGGCTTTCGAGGCCTTCACCGGCCCCGTGCCAACCGTCTCAGCCGGCCCCTGCAGCTGATCCATGAACTCATCGAGCAGCAACCGCCGCACGGATTTGGCCGATCGCGAGTATCGCGCAAACAGCGCGCCCTTCACGGTCTCAGGCAGGTTGATCAGCGCAAAGACCGGCTGGTCCACGTTGGTCACATACGGCGCGAGTGCGGCCGCTTCGTCCGCCGTAAACTCACTCGTCTTCATCGTCATCATCACCATCCCGCCGCACCCAGTGCCGTTCGTACTCGTCCATAAACGTGAGCGACTCGAGCGATGTCATCCGATCAAGAAACAACACGCCGTCGAGATGATCGGTTTCGTGCTGAATCACCCTGGCCGGAAATCCCGTCGCGGTGAACGACACAAGCTTGCCGGTCCGGTCATAGGCCTTGACGCGCACTTCGGGCGCGCGTGGCACACGTCCGCGAATGTCCGGGATGCTGAGGCAGCCTTCCCATCCCAGCTCAGCAGGTTCACCAACCAATGTCAGTTCCGGGTTGATGAGCGCCATCAGCGGCATCTCGTCGTCATCGGTGATGGTCGCGCCCAGGGCCCCGGCCCGTGTGCCGGCCACAAAAATTCGAACGTCTTCGTGCACCTGCGGAGCAGCCAGGCCAATCCCGGTGTATTCGCCCATCGTGTCGAACATGTCGTCGATCAGGCGCTGAACTTCGGGAGTGGTAATTCGTTTCGGGTCAATTGCGTGGGCTTTGGTCCGCAGGACGGGGTGCCCCATCCGCGACACCTTGAGGATCGCCATCCCGAGATTATATGTTCCCAGTTGCATGCAGCCTGCAGGCCCGTCAGCGCGACGCCGATAAGGGGAGCCGGAGATTCGCACGAATGTTTCGGACTGTTTTGCTTGCCACCGTCATCGTCGCCCAGTCAGTTTCGGGCTGTCTGGACACCTTCCGCAGCGCCGTCCCCACCGATCCGGGGGAGACGACGATGTCGGGGTTTGGGGGATCGTGGGGGTCGGTGGCCGCCTCGACGGCGGAGGCGGTGTGCACCGACTTCCGATGGGCGGTGGCCGATGTGGACCTGACCCAGGTGTCGGGCACGTGGACGGCGACGTGTTTCAAGACGGTGCCGGTGAGCGGCACGGCGTCCGGGGCGCTGGTCAACGGCGAAATTCGCTGGACCGCGACCGGCGTGGGCACGGCCGAAGGCATCGGGACGTGTCCCGTCGCCCTGACCGGCTCCGCAAAACTTGAAAATGCGCAGGTCAGGATCCCCTATACGGGGACGACCTGTCTCGGCCCTGTGAGCGGGGTCGAGCTCCTCAGAAAATGACTAGTTAATCAGGCGAGTTCGTCCGCGCTCTTCACACCGTAAAACGAGAACCAGGGCGCCGCGCCCTTGAGCGCGTCGTTCACGTTCTTGATGTTTTCGACGCCCTTGGTTTCGAGCCACTTGCGGAACGCGTCGGCGCCTTCCTTGGCGTAGACGGGCATGCCGTCTTTCCACGTGGCTCGGCCACACAACACGCCGGAAAAGCGCACGCCCGATTCAGTCGCCAGCGCGAGTGACTCGGTGAACTCCTCGTTGCTCACACCGGCCGAGAGGTAGATAAAGGGCTTGGTGGAGGCTTCGGCGGCCTTGAGGAACAACGCCTTGGCTTCGTCGCGCGTGTATGCGACTTCACCGGTCTTGTTGCAGGCGGCGCCTTCGACAAACTTCATGTTGATCGGAATTTCGACCTTCAGGACGTCCACGCCGTAGCGGTCCTTGCTGAACTCACGCATCGCGCCGGCGACGACGTCGGGTTTGGTCTTCGCGTAGGCGAGGCCCTTTTCGTCGGCACCTTCCTGGTAGCCGACAAACTCGAGGAAAAACGGGATGTCGTTGGCGCGGCATTCATCGCCGATCCGTTCGACCCAGGCGTGCTTGAGGTCGTTGACCGGCTTGGGATCAAACGGCGTGTAGTAGAGCAGAATCTTGATGCAGTCGGCGCCGTTTTCCTTGAGGCGGCGCACCGACCAGACGTCGAGCAGATCGGGCAGGCGTCCCGGGGTGTTCGAGTCGTAGCCGGTTTTTTCGTAGGCCATGAGCAGGCCGGCGGTTTTGGCGCGGCGTTTTGACGGGCCGATGCCCCACTCGGGGTCAAGCAGGATGGCCGTCGCATGGGGCGTCAACACCTCGGTCACGAGGCCCTTGAACTCCTCCATCATGGCGTCGGTGACTTCGCGGCCGCTGTCTTTTGCGAGAGCCTTGTTGAGCGACCCGCGCTGGTCCATCGCCGCCGCGGCGATCACGCCACGCGCGTCCGACACCGCCTTCATCCCTGCCAACTTGCCCGCTGAAATCTTCATGGTTGGGTCTCCTGCGCCAAAAGCCGACGCATCTTATCATTCTCGATAGTCTCGGCGCCGGTCCCCGGGAACCGGCGGTCCTCTATAACGATACCGGACATGGCCTCGACCACGAGTGCTTCAATGTCGAGCGCGGCCTCGGCTCTCAGGACACTCTCCATGGACGCACGGGTTGCCGGGTAGCGCGGAGTGAACAGCGTGCAGCAATCCTGGTCGGGGATGATCGAGGTGGCGTAGGTCCCGAGGCGGATCGCTTCCTTGGTGATCACGTCCTTGTCGGTGCCAATCAACGGCCGCAGGATCGGCAACGTCGCGGCGTCATCGATCGCCCGGATGTTTTCGAGGGTCTGTGACGCGACCTGTCCTACGACTTCACCGGTGATGAGCGCATCGGCTCTAATCCGGAGTGCAATCCGTCCGGCCAGTCGCACCATCATGCGGCGATAGATGATCACGCGCAGTTCCGGAGGCACCGTCACGACCACCTGCTGTTGAAAGGCGCCAATCGGGACGAGATAGAGCCGCGTCTTGAGTTGGTATTTCGTGAGGGTGGCGGCCAGTTCGCGGGCCTTCTCCTGTGACACGTCATTGAGGATGGGATACGAGTGAAAGTGCACCAGCGGCACCCGCACTCCGCGGCGAATGAGCCGCCACGCCGCTACTGGGGAATCGATACCGCCCGAGAGCAGGCAGACGGCTTTGCCGCCCGATCCCACCGGGAGCCCACCCGCACCCGGTTCACGATCAAAAAACACGTACGCCTCGGTCATCAACACGTCGATGCGCACCACAAACTTCGGATGGCTCAGTTCAACGGGCCAGCCAACCGCGTCGACGACCTGCTGGCCGATCAGGCGTTCAAGTTCGGGCGACTTGATCGGAAACCTCTTGTCGGCGCGATGGACTTTGATCCGGAACGGGAGAGGCGTGCGTCCGCGCAGTCCGGCGATCACGGCAGCGGCCATGGCGTCCACGTCCGCAGGCACGTGTACGGCTTTGGCGAAGTGATCGATGCCTGGCAGGCGCGACAGCCGCGTGCGCACTTCCTCCCAGTGGTCGTCAGAGGCCAGTGTGAGTTCGAGACGCCCGACGGTGGATCGGACCTCCACCACATCCAGATCGGCGAGTGCCAGACGCACATTGCGCGCGAGCATATTGATGAACCACGACCGGTTCCGCCCCTTGAGGGTGATTTCCTGGTAGTGGACGATGACGGTGGTCACCTGGTGAGTTTATCGGAGGTGCGCAAGCACCGCGGCCGCGGCGGCGTGTCCCGAGCGCACGGCGCCTTCGATGGTGCCGGGCAGTCCGGTGTCGGTCCAGTCGCCGGCCAGGAACAGGCCCGGCACCGGCGTGCCGGTGCCGGGTCGCGCCGGGGCACCCGGCGCGACCGAGAAGGTCGCGCGCGGCTCGCGGACGACGACGGCGTGGACGCGGCGGGCCTCGCGCAGCGAGACCGCCGCGTCGGCGCCTGGGGTGGGCGGCGCGCCGGGCGCGCCGCCCAGGCAGGCGCGCAGCTCGCGCTCTGCGAGCGCGACCAGCGCGTCGTTGTCGAGGCGCAGCTGGTCGCGAGCGCCGCTCGCGACCAGCGTGACGCGATGGAGCGCGACCTCAGAGGTCGGGTCGGGCTCGTTCGCATCCCGACGCGACCTCTGAGGTCGTGCTGGTCGGAACGCCCAGTCGAACGTGGTCCCTACCAGCCCGACCTGCCGGTGCGACAGCACCGGCCGGTCGAACCACAAATTCACCGACACGATGGGTTCTGCGACGATGTGCTCAGCGTTTGTGACGATCTTGGCCATTGTGGCCGGCGGACCCGCCGGCCACAATGCGCGCAGAGCGTGCCAGGGGACGGCGCAGACGATGGCGGCTGCGGAAAAGGTGTCGGGTGCCTTTTTCGTGTCGCTCGACACGAAAAAGGCACCCGACACCTTTTCCGAGGACAGCCGCGCCGGCACCCCCCGCAGCACCTGCCCGCCGCGCGCTTCCACGAAACGCGCGGCGGGCTCGGCATACAACTCGTCCAACGGCACCGTGGGCACACCCAACGACGACGCCCCAGGATCGGGACCGAACAACTCGCCGAGCACGCGCGCGAACGCGCGCGCGCCGGCGACATCCGGCGACTGATTGAGCGCCGCCAGCGCCAGCGGATTCCACAGCCACTCGCGCACCACCGGCCCCTGGCCGAGCGACTCCAGCCACTGCGACACCGTCAAGTGCGCGGGCACCTCGGCCGCCACAGCCTCCGCTCCCCGCGAACGAGCCGCGCGGAGAAATGGCGCCATCTTCACCGTGGACCACCGGTCCGCCAGCGGCAACGCCCCCCACGACAACACGCCCGCGAGCAGATGCATCGGCGCCGGCAACGGCGGACACGACAGCCGCGACTGCCGCCCGGACACATCGGCCATCACCAATTCCAACCGGGGATCGGGCGGCGCGAGATCGGCGGTGCCAATCGTCCGCAGAAACGCGTACGTCTCCCGGTAACAGCCGAACAACGCATGTTGCCCGTTATCCACACGCTCGCCCGTCGTCTTGTCTGTAAATGCAGTGGCACGACCGCCCAGTCGCGGTGCCTGCTCAAGGACCGTGACCGTCACGCCGGCCTCAGCAAGTCTGACCGCTGCACTCAACCCGGCAAATCCGGCACCGATGACGACTACGTCGTGCGCCACTTCAACTGCCACCAGATTCGAGCGGCGATGCGCGCCTGTGCAGGCCGAGGCACACGCACCAACTGCGAAAACACGTCGTAGTCGGCGGCCTCGATGCGGTGCAGGAGCTCGAAATACACCTTGTGCATGATCTCGGCCGCCACAAACCTCGACGCATCACGCCGCGGCAGCGATGCACTCGCCTTCTCGAAGAACTCATGGGCACGTGCACCATGGCGACGCAGCACGGTATTCACCTTGGCGGACTGCACCCCGTTGCCGGCGTTGGCCACCTCACGGCGAATGTCCTCCTCGGAACAACCCGCCTTCGCGAGATCTTCCAGAGGCAGATACAGGCGCCCTCGCCGATAGTCGACACCCACGTCACGCAGGATGTTGGTCAACTGCAGCGCCACACCAAGATCAGTCGCGTATCGAAGCACCTGCGGATCCGAGTACCCAAAGATCTCCGCACACATCAATCCCACCGATGACGCGACGCGGTGGCAGTAGGGTTCCAGTTCCTCAAACGTCTGGAACCGGCGCGGGGACGCGTCCATGCCGACGCCCTCGATCAGCGCTTCAAATTGTGCTTCCGGCAATCGGAACGGCTTCACAAACGGCTGCAGCGCCAACCCCTGCGGCGTGCGCGGCTCGGTGCCAGCAAAGATGCGCTTCACCTCAGCCCGCCAGTGCTCCAACGCCGCCTGCGCCAGGCGCGGATCCGTCTCCAAATCCACCGCATCGTCGATCGCGCGGCACACGTCGAAGACGGCGGTGATCGCACGTCGCTCGGCTTTGGGCAACACAAGGAACGAGTAGTAGAAAGAGGTGTTCCGGGTCATGGCGCTACGTTCGGGCCCGCCACGTCACCGCGTCCATGAGGATGCCCGGTGCATCTCGTCTGGACAGGGTCGGTCGCTGCCGGAAGACATCGTAGTCTGCTTCGGCGAGCCGGTCGAGAATGCGGGTGCCGCCGAGCCATGTGGCACGCAGTTCCAGCTTCAGCCGGCCGGACACATGGTCGCTGACACCGCGGCCCGTCTCAAACAGCAGACGCGTCCGCTCGCTCACGTCACGCATCACCGCGCGCCAGGGTGGGGTGAGTTCGCCCGTATCGAGATCAGCGAGATCCGCGGCATGCGTCCGGACATCGTCGAGCGGCACGTAGAGGCGACCGCGCGACCAATCCACGGCGAGGTCCTGCCAGAAATTCGTCAGTTGCAGCGCGGTGCAGACCGCGTCGGACTTGCTGTTGGCGGCCGGCCCCGCGTGCCCCGTCACCAGCAGCATGAGACGCCCGATCGGATTGGCCGACCGCCGACAGTAGTCGAGCACGTCATCCCACGTCTCGTAGCGGGTCGTCGTCACATCCTGACGAAAGGCGGAGAGCAGGTCGGCGAGCAACGCGTGGAGGCTGCCGCGGGGTTGAAACCCCTGGGCTCCGGAAACTTCGAGCGCCGGGGCATCAGCGCCGGCCTCGCGAAGCGTCGCGGCCAGCGCCACAAACACCGCATCGTGTTGTGCATGCCCTGTCGTCGCGACCCGGCCCTGGGCGGCGTGGTCGAGACGACGTTCCCAATCATCGAGGAGTGCAAGACGTTCTGCAGGAGGGCGTGAGCCTTCATCGGCGAAGTCGTCCGCAATTCGCGCAAACGCGTAGATCGCCACGATGTGGGGCCGCGCCGCTTTGGGCATAAGCCAGGACGCGACCGGAAAGTTTTCGTAGTGAGACTGAGCCAGTCGCAGGCAGGTGGTGTAGGCCGCCGCGACGTCGGAGGTTACCACTCGGTCTCGGGGATTCCCGCGCGCGCATTGACGAGGCGGGCCATCACAAAGAGGAGGTCGGACAGGCGATTGACGAAGATGAGCACTACCGGGTCCACTTCGCCTTCGCCCAGCGACACCATGCGGCGCTCTGCGCGGCGACACACCGTGCGCGCGACGTGCAGCCCGGCGCCCGCTTTTGATCCTCCGGCCAGAATGAACCGGGTCAGCGGCGTGAGTTCTTTTTCAAAGGCGTCGATCCAGCCTTCGAGGCGCGCAATGTCGTCGTCGGTAATGAGTGCCTTCGCGACGCGTTTCGCAATCTTGTGCCGCGGATCGGCGAGCGTGGCGCCCACGGCAAACAGATCGCGCTGCAGGCGCTCGAGGCAGTCGATGATCTGGGTGTCGAGGGTAGGTGTTCCGGCCCCCTCGCGCCCACTGGCCCGGACCATGCCGAGCCAGGCGTTGAGTTCGTCAATTTCGCCGTAGGCGTCAACGCGCGGGTCGGCCTTGCTGACGCGGGTGCCGTCAAACAGCCCCGTGTCGCCCAGGTCGCCGGTCTTTGTGTAGATCTTGATCACCGTCGAGGGCCCTACTGAATCACGACGTACCGCCAGAGGCGCGCGACTTCCTTGGCCCCTATGTATTTGCCGATTTCCTTTTCGAACTGCGCCTGGGTTTTCCACGGGCGGTATTCCTTGAACTCGCGCACCATGCGATTGCCGGCGCCAGGGATCGACAGAATGTCTTGATCAGTCGCCGTGTTGAGATTCACCGGAATGAACAGGTACTGTTTCAATCGGGCGACTTCTTCAGCACCCACGTACTTGCCAATTTCCTTGTCGAACTGCGCCCACGTCTTCCAGGGTCGATACTCGCCAAATTCCCGAGCCATACGGTTCCCTGCGCCCGGAATCAGCAGAATTTCTTCATTTGCCCCGGTGTTCAGGTTCACGTGGATAAACGCCTTGCGATACACGGCGGTCAACTGCTCCGCAGTGAGCTTCTGGCCGGTGAGGAAGGCATTCAACTCGACCACACTGCCAAATGGCCGCGCCGCCATAAGGGCCGCGGCTATCGCCGCGTTCATCCCGGGCAACGCAGACAACTCGGCTTCGGTCGCGGTGTTGGCATCGAGCAGCCCTTTGGCCACCTGCCCCTGGACCGCCACCTGAGGCATGACCGACATGACTCCCACGGCACACACGATGGCCAGCACAAACAACGAACGATTGACTCGCGACATATTCACAGCCTTAATCATCAGAATTTCCCTTCCAACGCCACACGGCCACCAGGCCGATCAAACCCATCATGACCATATTGCCCGGAGCCAGAGACGGCGGGGTCTTGGCGTGCAGAATTTTTGTCATCAGCGGCAGGCCGCCCAGCGACGGATCCATTTCCAACTGGAACTCCATGTTGGCTTGGTAGTGCAGGAAGGAACCCGTCAGGCCCGTCACCATCAGCGCCAGCATGAGCATCCGCAACGCGCGAACGGCGGCCGGGGACCAGGTGCCCAGGACCCACGCCGCTGCCAGCACACACACGGCCATGACCGCAAGGGGCGTCCACTGCCACCAGTCTTCGTAATGCCCCATCAGCCACAACTCTGCGATCGTGCCGACGCACGCCAGGCACAACACGCCCAGCAGCAGACGCCGAACGGTGCCAAGCGTCGAGCGGGCAGGATGATCCATCAGTGGAGATGATACCGGACTCTGACCTGCACGCTTCGCCTCAGCACCCACGGTCAGTTGCACGTTCGGAGTGAGGGTCCAGCCGGCCCGCAACCCGACCGAGATGAAACCTCTGGTCGCCGACTCCAGCGGAGCCGCCGACGCGAACGGGACGTCTATCCGCGACCCAGCGCCGCCCAGACCATGTGAGGCGACGCGCGGTTGACCCGGACCATGCAGATCCACCGCGGCGGGCGGGTGGAGCGGGAACGCCTCGCCGAAGTGTGCGTGCCCGTCACTGTTCGAGCGGCGCGCACGAATACGTCGCGCAGCCACTGGT
>ENA-ORBV01003033-ORBV01003033.1-microbial-mat-metagenome-genome-assembly--contig:-NODE-3033-length-34369-cov-35.626239_pt1 | contig 34369 bp, 30 predicted proteins | sample MGYA00237777_ERZ505514 | MGnify/ENA primary metagenome ERZ505514 (study PRJEB26160, sample SAMN06269048) | microbial mat metagenome | isolation source: Oligotrophic lake microbial mat | place... | reverse complement strand
CCCCGCCGCCGCCGATACGGGCGCTGGTGGCCAGCGTGAGTTTGAATGCATGCTCAGGGTTGAATTCTCGCTCGGCAAAATATTCCCAGTTGCGATTGGTCCGCTCGACGCTTTCATTGCCGGCGGCAAACATCAGGCTCAGCTTGCCATCGCCTTTCATTTCGCCTCGGACGAGTTCGGTCATCTCCCACTTTTCAAGATCGCCCAGTTTGGCCGACGCCGAATCAAACAGCGCCTCGGCCGAGCCGTACGTCGGGCCGGGCTGGTTGGTCCAGTTAATCGTGTCTTCGTGCCAATCATCGGCGGCGACGAAATGGATGCGATGGATGCCGTTGTCGCTGCGATCCAGATCGTCTTCATAAACCGCCGAAAGCGTGGCGCGCCGGAGTTGTTCGGGTTCGAAGAACTTGGGCAGATCGAACTGCAGATAAAACCGCGCGATGCCCGCCGTGCCGTCGGAGCCGACGAACAGCCCGCCGCGATTAGTGTTGCCGGCGTAGTTTTTGTCGGCGAAGCCGGAGTTGACGCTTTCATCCTGCTTCACCGGCACGATCACGCTGGCCCCGCCCCACACCGAAGTTGCGGCGGCGAGAATGGCAGTGGCACAGGTCGCCGGCCGGTGTGTGATGAGGCGGGTAATGAGTCGCGTGATGCGTGCTGATTGATTCATGAAACGTCTCCCGAGTGCCCCGGCTTCGTCGCGAACCCCCCGCCACGCGGTGAAAATGGTTCGACATTCGATTTATCGGCCGTCGAATTGGTAAACCTTGAGCTATCGGACGTTTCTCATGGTTGTGCGGGCACGTCCGATAAATCCACGGCGTTTCAGACACCTGAGATTCGCGTTTGCCAGCGGTGGACCGCTATACTCCCAGCCGTCATGTCTTCGCGTTCCCTGGCGATTCTCGCTTCGCTGGCGACGGTGTTTGTAATCGGTGGGATGGTTCTGGCCATTGCAGCGGTTCGCCCCGGCGGCCGTGCGTCTTCCACCGGCAACCCGCTGTCGCTCCGCAATGATTTCGCCGACAAGCTCGACCTCTTCGATTCCGCCGGCGCTTTCAACGCCGGCTCGCTGACGCGCGCGGTATTGATTAACTCGACCGACGGCGCCTACCTGTCGCTGGCCGACACGCGTGAAAAGGCCTTCCCGCGGCAAGGGGTGTGGGTCAGCCCGATCGTCAAAACGGCTTTCGACTTTGAAGAACTCATGCCTTCGTACAACGCCTTCACGCCCAGCAATACCGGCGTGCGATTGCAGGCTCGTGTGCGCGACACGCATACCGGTGCGTGGTCGCCGTGGCTTTACTTTGGCCGATGGGGGCGGACGGTGATCGACGGGAAAGACGATCAAGTCGTCACCACGTTCGACGGCGGAACGGTGAAAACCGATGTGCTGCTGCTGACCAATCCCGCCGACGCATACCAGGTGCGCTTCTCGCTGCAAAGCCTCACCGCCGACGCTGCTGCCGCGCCGATCGTGCGGCGCATAGCCGTTTCATACAGCGGCCCCGTGGCCGATTCGGCCCAGCGCGCCCGTTTCCTCGCGCCGATCACCACACCAGTTCGAGGCGCCAAGGTTCTGGCGGTGCCGTTCATAGCGCAGGGCGACGCGCCGACGTCGATCATCGGCGACGTGTGCTCGCCCACCAGCCTGACCATGGTCGCCGCATACGGCGGCGCGGCGCGGCCGCTGAGCGAGAACGCGCTGGCCATTTACGACGACGAGGCCGGCATCTTCGGAAACTGGAACCGCGCCGTGCAGCGCGCCGGCGAGCTCGGGCTGGATGCCTGGCTCACCCGATTTCGCAATTGGGATCAGGTGCGGGCCATGATCGCCATCAACCAGCCGGTGGTCGCCAGCATCCGATTTGAAAAAGGCGCGATGCCCAATAATCCGATTTATCAGGAAAACGACGGCCACCTCATCGTCATCCGCGGCTTCAATGCCGACGGCGACGTGGTGGTCAACGATCCGGCCAGCCGGGCCAAGGGCAATAGTGTGGTATACAAAGCCTCGGAATTGGCTGCGGCGTGGTTTGGCGCAGGTGGAGTCGGTTACATTGTTCGGCCGCGCGGAGCGCCCCGAATACCCGGCGGAACGACGACAACACTTCCGTCAAATTAGCCTTGTAGCCTAAAGAAGCGTGGAGAGATGGCAAAGCTCGATTTAGACATGTCCGTGGCCCGCCTGTTCGGGGTGGGGTTTCATGGAACGCAGATCACCGACGACCTCATGTGGCTCATCGACCGCGGGGTGTCGATGATCGTCCTGTTCAAACGCAATATCGAATCGCCCGAACAGGTCGCCAAACTCTGCGGCGAAATCAAACGCCGCGCCGGCCGGCCGGTGGCCATCGCCATCGATCAGGAAGGCGGCCGAGTCATGCGGCTACGCGGCAAGTTCACCGACATCCCCAGCATGCGCGAAGTGGGCCGCACCAACGACGTCGATCTCGCCCGTCACGTCGGCATGGTGCTGGGAAAGGAGCTGCGCGCCGTCAATATTGATGTGAATTTTGCGCCGGTGATGGACGTCGACACCAACCCTTCCAACCCCGTCATCGGCGACCGCTCGTTCGGGCGATCGGCGCAGCTTGTCACCCGACTCGGCACCGCCGTCATTGAAGGGTTGCAGTCGGCCGGCGTCGCCGCGTGCGCCAAACATTTTCCCGGTCACGGCGACACCCACACCGACAGCCACTACACCCTTCCCGTGCTCGATCATTCGCTCGAACGACTGGAGAAAGTCGAGCTTGTCCCCTTCGCCGCCGCCATCAAAGCCGGTGTAGCCTCGATCATGACCGCCCACGTCATCTTCAAGGCGCTCGACCCTGACTTTCCCGCCACGATGAGCGACAAAGTCATCAAGCCCCTTTTACGCGAGCGGTTGAAGTTCGATCGCGTCGTGTTCAGTGACGACCTGGAGATGCGCGCCATCGCCGAGCACTACGGCGTGGAACAGGCCATCCTTCGGGGGATCGTCGCCGGTGTAGATGTATTCACGATCTGTCACGATCACCCGCTTCAGCACCGCGCCATCGATCGACTGATTGACGCGGTGGAAAACGGTGAAGTGCCGCGCGAACTGATCGACAACGCCAACCGCCGGGTGACCACACTGATCAACCAATACGCCCAACCCGCGCACGGCGGGGAAATCGGCGTGATCGGCTGCAACGACCACGTGACGGTGGCGTACGGCGTGCGCCAACTCGCCGGCACCGTCGCGGGAACCGTCAAAGACCCGACAGAGTTTTTGCCTTCCTAGCTCCCTCGCCCGGTACTCCGGGAGAGGGAATGAAAACATGCTCGCGTTCGCAACACTCGACTGGGCCATCCTCGCCATCTACTTCGCCGCCATGATTGCGGTGGGGCTGTGGCACTATCGCAAAAACGAATCGTCGGCGGAGTATTTCCTGGCCGAACGGTCGATGCCTACCTGGCTGCTGGCGATTTCAATCGTCGGATCATCGCTCAGCGTGGCGACGTTCGTCGGCGCACCCGATTACGCTTACGCAAACGACCTCACCTACATCATCAACTTTTTCACAAGCACCATCGGCGCGGTGATCGTCGCGTTCGTCTTCGTGCCCCGCCTTTACGCCGCCGGGACAATCACCGTTTACGGATACCTGTCCAAACGCTTCGGCGAAGAAGCGCGCATCGGCGCCGCGGTGGCGTTTTTGATCGGCCGATTCATGGCCTCCGGCTCACGACTCTTTATGGCGGCGGCGCCGCTGTGCCTGCTGTTATTCGACGACCAATCGCCGTTCGACCACCCCGGTTCAATGATGCTCGCGGTGTGCCTCGTTGGCCTCGTCGGAACATTTTACACCGTGCTCGGCGGGATTCGCGCCGTCATCTGGGTCGACCTGATTCAATACATCATTGTGCTGGGCGCGGCGTTGCTCACCGTCGGGATTCTGTTGAACAAACTCGGCCTCTCGGCGACGGAACTGTGGAATGCGCTGTCGGCGGCGGGGCCGGAGCGGAACATCGACAAGCTCCGAGTTTTTAACTTCTCGACCAACCCGGCCACAACCTTCACCGTGTGGGCATCGGTGTTTGGCGCCACATTTCTCACGATCGCCTCGCTGGCGCTCGATCAGGACATGGCCCAGCGGTTTCTCGTCGCCAAAAGTGCCGCCCGCGGGGCGGTGAGCGTGATTGCATCGCAACTGATCGCCATCGTCACCGTGATGCTGTTTCTGATCATCGGCCTGCTGCTGTTCGTGTTTTACAAACGAAGTGACCTGACCGGCCTTTTCCCCGTTCCGCCGCCCAGTGATTCGCTGGCGCAGATTGTTTACCCGTGGTTCCTGCTCCGCGAATTGCCTCCGGTGTTGGCGGGGTTGGCGATCGCCGGCCTGTTTGCCGCGGCGCAGGGATCGATGGATTCGGCCATCAACGCCATGGCATCGAGTGCGGTGGATGATGTGTATTACCCGCTGCGTAAGCTGCGCGGACACACCATCGATGCGAGCACCGATGCCGCCGCGCCCAAGTGGGCGGTGGCGCTGATCGGCGCGGTGATGACGCTGTTCGCGGTTTTCTGCATTTTTATTTACGACGCGAGAAGCCGCACATTTCTTGATTTCGCGCTGGGCATGCTCACGTTTTCGCTCGCCGGCCTTCTCGGCGTCTATTGCTGCGCGATCTTCACCCGCCGGGGCAACTCCGCCACGGTCATCGCGGCGCTGGTCGGTGGATTTGCCGCGGTGGTGCTGCTGCAGGATCGCATCTTCGGACCGATCACACAAAGCGTTATCGGGCGACCGATCAAACTGGCCTGGCCCTGGCACATGCCCATCGGCGCGATGGTGAGTTTTGGCATTTGCTGCATCGGATCACCTCAGCACGCTCGCCAACCAAGCGACGGCGCAGTACAACCCGCGCGATGAACGAAGAACTGATCCAGCCGAACCTGCATATCGCCATCGTCCACTTCCCCGTTGCGCTGCTGGTGCTCGGGGTGTTGATTGAGGCGTTCAGCTTTCTGGGCTGGCGTCGCTCGACCCTGCGCGGGGCGGCGCGGTGGATGATCCTGCTCGGGGCGATCTCGCTCGTGCCGACCGCCACCAGCGGCATCTACGCGCTGCACGACGTGCAACAGGAATCGTCGATCAACGCCACCGTGCGCGAACACCTGCGCGACCACATCATTTTCGCATCGATCGCCGGCGCGTTGGCGCTGCTTAGCTGCACGTTATGGATCGGCGTAAGCGATCGTATGCGCCGCAACCTGCACATCCCGATCGTCATCCTGCTGCTGGCGGCGGGCGCGGCGATTACCGTGGCGGCGCATGTCGGCGGACACATGGCTTACGTACACGGGCTGGGCGTCAGCTCAACGCCGAATGCCGACGATCGACTCGATCAACAAGCCCCGACTCGCAGCGTCGGCATCGCCGGCATCAGCGAACAGATCGCGCCGTTCGTTCCGCCGTTGCAGACGCACATGATTCTCGCCGGCCTTGCCGCCGCGTTGGGTGTGGTGTCGATCGGCTTTTCCAGCCGCGCCATGATCGACCGCAGCGCGCCGATCGAACCGGTGGTTCGCCACGACAGCGACGCCATTGCCGCCGCGTTCACCAAGCCGCTGGCCGAGGTGGTGTTTGCCGAAGAGCGATCGACTCGCGCCGGGCCGGTGGTATTGCTGGCCGTAATCGCCGGCGCTCTGGCGGCGCTGGCCGGGTGGTGGTTTGCCGCCCACGACAGCGGCATCTGGAAACCAGGAGAGCTTTGGAAGTACGTCACCGACCGCAGCCTCAACGAAGGACGGTTGCTCACCCGGCGCACGGCGCACGTCGTCGCCGGAACGTTGATCGTTGTGTTGCCGCTGTTGTTGCTGGCCGTCTCACGCTTCCGCCCGCGCGGGCGTGTGCTGTGGCTGGGTTTGAGCGTTCTACTGCTGCTGGCCATCGCGGCGCAGGTGTGGCTGGGTCAACTGATGTTGCTCGATGAATCGCGCGTGATGGGCCCGGTCACGCGATGGAGCACGCCGTAGTGGCACCCAACTCTCGACACATTTCTCTCAATCCACCGGCGAAATGTTTTCCAGTTCCAGTTCAAACACGCTGCCGACCTTGTTCGCCTCGGCGTCGCGCTTCACCTCGACCTTCAGCGTGCCGACGACGCGCACTTTCCCGCCGAAATACGGCACCGGCGCACCGTCTTTCGTGGCGGTGTTCACAAAATGCTGCACCTGCGGCGGGCCGCTGAAGCAGCACTGGGCCACCGAGTAACAGAGCTGGAACGAACTGATCTCGTTCCCCGCGGCATAGGGCGCCCAGATTTCGCCTTCGAGGACGACTTTCTTTCCGTTAAGTTCGCGCCATTGCGCCGGCACATCTTCCTGTTTACCGTTGGCCTGATCGAACACAAAGCTGCTCATGAATTTCAGGTCAACAAACTTCACCCCGTTGCCCAGGTCTTTCACGCCGCCCGACATCACGCCGTCGAGGTAGACGTAGACCGGGTAGCCGATCAACACCAGCAACAACCCAGCGAAGACCAGGATACGCAAGTTGAATCGATCCGAAAATGTCGGCTTGATGACGGCGATTTCCATACAAATTGTCCCTCATTTGGCAGCCGGGCGGACGCTCAGCACGTCCACTTCAAACACACTGATGATGAACCCGTCTTCCTTCTTTTCTTCGACCTTCAGGGTTCCTTCGACAATGATCTCATCTGGATAATACGACACCGCTTTGCCTTTGGGCGTTTTGGCGACCAACGTATGCTGAATTTGCGGCGGCTGGCCGAAGCAGCAGGCGAACAGGTCGGGCACCATTGCGAATGTAGTAATCGATTCGGCCTGATCCATCGGGATCATGAACCCTTTCAGCCGCAACTTGCTTCCTGACAGACCCTTAACATCATCGGGAATGTCGCCGCCTTCGGTCTGATCATACTCAAAATTACCCAGTTCTTTGATAGAAGTTTCATAGGTGGCGTCGGTGGCGGGCTTGGGATGCGGCCTGCGCTTTTCCGGCGAGACGGCCACTTCTGGCGCCGCCGGCGCGCCGGTGGCCAGGCTTCGTTCGGCCAGCCGAATTTGCTCTTCCATCGCACCAACCCGCTCGGGCTGAATGCTTGCGTACTTGGTCTTGAGTTCCTGCAACAACGGAATTGCCGCCGCCCAATCGCCTCGATTAAACGCAGATTGGGCGCGCACTTCCAGGCTCGGGCCGTCGGTGGGTTGCGTGGTTTGCGCGCCAGTTCGGGTAACCAAAATCGCCAGGATAATTGAACACAGCAGAACGCGCATATTCGAACTCCAGAACTTAACTCACACCGCCACCAAATTATCCGCCACCGGCGAACGATATGCTTTAAACGCGGGGACCAATCCCGCCAGCACCGCCACCGCCGTCACGCCTAATAAGTATAGCCATTCTTCAGGCGCGACGACCCACCAACGCAGGCTTTCGCCAATGGTTTGTTGGAGGTAGTTGCTGGCGAGCGCGCCCAGCGCATGGCCGAGAACGATGCCCAACAGCGCGCCCAACAAACCGATCAATCCTGCTTCGAGACAGATTGTTGTGAGGATGCGGGCGCGCGTCGCGCCCAGTGCGCGGAGGATGGCGATATCGCGCATGCGCGCCGACACGCTGTTGTAGATGCTCACCAGAATCGCCACGATCGCGACGAAGTTCACCAGGTATGCCACCGCGCCCCACGCCTGCGTCGTCGGTTGAAGAAACGTTTGAAAGAATTCACGCATCACGCTGGCGGGATTCACGGCGGCGGCTTCGGGGCGGTTGTTGATGACGTACATCATCTGCTGCGCGAAGAACGGGCTTCGGCTGCGCACCAGAATGGCCGACAGCGCCCACTGATCTTCGGGCATTTTCAGGTTGATCGTTCCGTCGGCGTTGAGCGTGTACGACTTGCCGTCGTGCTCATCGGCGGAAGGCTTCGATGACGCGGTTCGACTCGGATCAATGCCTTGGCGGATGGCGGCCTGAGCGCGCAGCGCGTCTTCGTGCTCGGTGAGTGAATAAAATGTCGGCAGCGGAATATACAACACCCGGTCGGCGGCGGTTTTGGTGGGCTTGAGGATGCCGACGACGGTCCACTGCTGGTCATGAATATCGGGAACTTCGCCGGGCTTGGGCATTCCGTGAGTCGCCTTAAACTTGTCGCCGAGTTTCAGCCCGGTCAACCGTGGGATGCCGGCGCCGATCACGGCTTCAAACTTTTTCCCGTGAAATACCTTCCCCGCGGCAAGCTCGTAGCGGCGGCCGGGGCGGTATTCCATGACGCGCTCTTTCGGCAGCGGTGCGGTTCCGTCTTCGTTCATGCCGAACAGTTGCGGGATCGTGCCGATGATGCGGTTGCCCTGATACGAATCGCCGACGGCGGTCGGAATCGCCATCCGCACCGCCGGGCGAAACTGCGGGCTGGTCATCAACTGGCGATAGACCGAATAGGGAATATTCCCCGGCGAGCGGTCGATTTGATAGACGGTATTGAGCACCAACTGCAGCGGGGAAGCTTTGGCGCCGATGAGAATGTCATACCCATAATCCGTCTGCCCAAACAGCGCCGCCGACTCGCGGCGAATGAGCATGATCACCACCGCCAACGCCACGCCGAGCATCACGCTCATGAGCGTAAGGCAGGTGGAAAGGGCGCGTTGGCGCATTTGTTTGATGACGAGCTGGAGGAGGTTCATTCGATTATTCCGGACAGACTACACACGCGCGAGGCGACGACTCGCGCGGAGCTTGCAACGAAAATATCCGCACCGATTGCAAATTCGCAACGGCATGGAATGCCGTGGCAGACAGGAATGTCTGCCACACCGAAGCCAGACTTTTTTAGTATGCGAGCCGTCAGCATAGCTGCGTCGCCTTATTCATTTCCCGCAGTTCCACCCGCCGTGGCAATTGGCCGGCGATGTTCATATCGTGCGTCACCAGCAGCAAGCTCGCGCCCACTTGGGTGCAGAGCTTGCGGATTAAGTCGAGCACTTGCTGCGCATTCTTCGGGTCGAGCGCGCCCGTCGGTTCATCGGCCAGCACGAGTGTCGGCCGATTCGCGAGCGCGCGCGCGACGGCCACTCGCTGTTGCTGGCCGAGAGACAGTTTCGCAGGCTTATAATGCAGGCGATCCGCCAAACCCACTTCGTTAAGCAACTGCGTGGCCCACCCATGATCAGCCGAGCGACCGGTGAAGCTCATTCCCAGCAACACATTTTCCATTGCGGTGAACCCGCCGAGCAGGTGGTGGGTTTGAAAAATGTATCCAATGTGTTGCCCTCGGAAGACGTCGCGCCGGGGTTCGGAGAGGGCGCAGATGTTGGTTGAGGTCTGTGCGCGAAAATAATCCGGGGCTGAAGCCCCCGGCTTGTGTGGCGCGGTGTCTGGAGCATGGGGTGCCGCGCCCAAGCCGGGAGCTTCAGCCCCGGATTCTTCGATCGTTGGAGCAGCATCAAACAGAATCGACCCCCGATCCGGCGCAAGAATTCCCGCAATCAGATGCAGCAGCGTCGTTTTTCCAGACCCGCTCGATCCGATCAGCGCCACCTGCTCGCCGGAAAAGAGCTTGAAGTGCGGCACATCAATCACCGGCACGATCGAGCCGTCGGGCGCGACATAGTTTTTCTGGAGTGATTCGATTGTGACAGCCAATGTTTCTTCCTCCTGCCTGAACACGCAATCGTATCGGGTGAAACACGCAAAGTGCAAGAAAGTTGCAGGTGCATTCGAGGTCCGTCGCCGCCGGGCGATAGATTAGTCGCGCATGAAATAGCGTCGAACCAGGTCGCGGTAAGCTGTGGGCACTTCGCGCCCGGGGGGCATCGTTGGGTTGGCGGCGCGTGGGCGTGTCGCAATCGCATTGTCGTCGTCGCTACGGGGATGGCTTCCGGTTATCTCGCCGTCGGCGGTGGCGTCGCCGAGGTGGCCCTGGCGCGAGCCGGACCCGGTGATGCCTTCCTGTTCGAGTTGGGTCGCGCGCTTCGGCGGATCAGTCGATGCAACGAATGGATCCGCTTGCGAAACATCACGCGTCTCACCCGCGGCACCGGCTGTATTGCCGAGTTCGCCATCGCCGCGGGGTTGAGCACCGTCGGCGCTGCGCTCGTCAACCGATCGATCCAACGCAGCTTCCTGCGCAGCGGCCGCATCGCGTTCGCGGGCGATATCATCCGCATCGCGTCGCGATCGCACGTCGGCAGCGGTTGCAGCGGCCGCAACTTCAGGTTCGGCCGACGACGAAGGCGCGGCTGCCGACCGCCCGACGCCGGCCAACATCGCCTCATCCCGCGGCGACGCCATCGCCGAAACCGTCAGCACCATCGCCACCGCCAACCCCGCCGCGGCATACGTGCGGCGTGGCAGCCTCGCTAATGCGACGCCCGAAACAGGAATCCGCCCCGCCGCCGCCGCGCACTGCGAAAGGATGATCGCCCGCATCGCCGGATCAGCCTGCGCGGGTTGTGAAAGAAGTTGAAGCGAAGTCGAGAGCAGATCGTGCAGGCCGAACTGCCGATCAATCCGCTGGGCGACGGCCAATTTCGACGGCACCCGCACCAGCGACGCCATCGCCCCGCTGCCCGCCGCGACCACGATCAGCGCCATCACCAAAGGCAACGAAGGCTCGCCCAGCCACGCTTGGACTGCGACAACAATCATCGCCCCCGCCGCCGCAAAAAGCGCCGCGACAACCGATGATTCCGCCGCGCGAATGATCATCCAGACCATGCGCGACCAAGTTAAAAGCCTGTTAAGCGGCGAAGGGATCACGGCACTATCATGCGCGACGCGTAAGCCTTGTGGCAAGGGAAAACACGCCTTGAGGTTGCCGCCCATTTAGCACCGTCGCGGGTGTCCCCGCAGTTCCGCGATGGCTTCGGCGAGGCATTCAAGGTTGGGATTGATCTCCAGCGATCGCTCATACGCTTCAATCGCTTCATCAAACCGCTGCAGGTGCGCAAAGCAATGGCCCAGCCCGGCCCACGCGCCGAAGTGATTCGGGTTGCGGGCCACCGCCTGCCGCGCGTCGAGGATCGATTGCTCGTAGCGTTCAAGAAGGTAGTAAGCGGTGGCGCGCTGGTTCCACGCTTCGGCGAAATCATCGCAATCAGCAATGGCGGCGGAAAATCGTTTGATGGCCTGTTGCATCTCCTGCCGATTCATCGCCTCCACGCCCTTACGCAATTCGCAGTTGGCGGTGGCCGATCCGAGGCGGAACCAGATCGACCACATGGCGTGCTCGGCCATCTGGTTGGCGACGGGGTCGGGGTCTTTAAGAACTTTGCAAAGCGCCGGGAGACATTCGCGACAACCGACCAACGACAGCGCCAGCGCAGCAACCTTGCGGGCTTCGCAATCGGGCGTTCGCAGCAGGCTGATGATCTGCGCGCTGTCCCAGTCATGAGTCAGCAAGGCGAGCAGTCCCGAAATGTCCTTCGCCTCCAGCAACGGCTGAACGGCCGCTACAAAGGCGCGGGGGTCGATCATCTGGTTCGCATCCACTTGTCTCAATTTTAGGCGCGCCGCCAACGCAGCGTCGAATCGCCTGCAGATAGCTTATCAATCGACGTGTCAGACGAGGGCGTTGAGCAGAACTGCCTTTGGGAGGGCGTTCGACGTGGAAACCACAGGTCTAATAACCCGGCCTGGGCCGGCGGGCTTCCAGTTCCTGCTCGCGTTCCAACTGGGCGGCGCGGGCTTCGGGGGTGAAGCGTTCGGCATAAAACCCGCGAATCTCCGCCGGGGAAGCCGATAACGGGCGATAAGCGTAGCCGGTTTCCAGCTTGTTCCCGCTGGAACACCCCGCCAGCGCCGTGGCTATCAGGCTCGCAGTGAGAATCGTTCGACCCGGCAGGCGTTGTGCAACTCTGTGGTTCATCGCATCGATAAGAATACACAGAAGCATGGGAATGTCGATTGCACCGGCGGAGGTTGATGCACAAAATCGCCCCACCTTGCCCCATCCCAATTCACCAGACCCGCACTCCCTCAGCCTTGCCGACCTCCGCCGACGCCAACGCGAACAACTCGAAACCCGGTTCGATCTGCTCGATGAAACCCACACCGTCGCCGGTCGAGCCTATGCGTTCACCCGCGTGGCCGATCCGGAGCAGGTGCTGGACGACGTCATCGCCGCCGAGGGCCGCGGCGAAAAGGGCCGCATGCCCTACTGGGCCGAACTGTGGGAAAGCGCGCTGGGCATCGGCGAGTGGCTGCACAATCATAGCGCGACCGTCGCCGACCGACAGGTGCTCGACCTCGGCTGCGGCATGGGCTTCGCCGGTATGATCGCGGCGTCGCTGGGCGGGCGCGTCACGTTCGTTGATATCGAACCCGATTCGCTGCGCTTCGCGGAATTCAATACGCTGCAATGGCGCGATCGCGTGAACGTGCAACGACTCGATTGGCAATCCGACCGCCTCACGACAAAGTTTGACCTGATCATCGGCGCAGATGTTCTCTACGAACGTGCGCAATGGGATGCGCTCGAACCCTTCTGGCTCCACCACCTGGCGCCCGGCGGAACCGTGCTGCTCGGCGAACCCAGCCGCCAAACCGGCGAATCATTCCCCGAATGGATCAAATCCTGCGGCTGGAAAATCGCGATCGATCAAGTGCGATTGGAAGAACGATCGAAAACGATCCGCCTGTTCATGCTCAGGCGTTGATAGCGGATAGCTGAGAGCCGATAGCTGAGAGCAGTGCATATTGTGCCACGTGGCACAATGAAGCGATTTCCCCCCACGCCGAGCTGTGAGCCACAGGCGAACACTCGGGTGCCTCCCGCGCGACCAATTGTGCCACGTGGCACAATGAAGCAATTCCTCCCCCCACGCCGAACTGTGAGCCACAGGCGAACACTCGGATCCTCTCGAGCGACAAATTGTGCCACGTGGCACAATGCATGGATTCACAGACCACTTGCAGGCAAAAGCACGAAGCGACGACTTGTGCAAGCCGCCCCAACCCCCGAAGAACCCGGGCGTTCGCTCAAAGCTCACAACCCGGCGTGAACAGCGCCCGCGCGCGATTGTGCCACGTGGCACATCGTTCCCTCCCCGCTTTCGGCTCTATGCTCGCAACAAACAATTGTGCCACGTGGCACAATTCATTGTTTACGCACAACAATGCCCCACACGCGACCCCGACTCCGACCCGTTGACGAATTGTGCCACGTGGCACAACTTTGTGAATTTTTTCACGATTGCTGTAAACTATTATCCGTAAAGCGATTACGCGCGACCGCCCGAACATATCGAGCAACCGCACCCCTAACATAGTGTTAAGAAAAAGTCGTCACGTGCCAAATTGATCGCCCCGTCTCGCCATCCGCTATCCGCTATCCGCTCTCGGCTCCTCCCTCACCCCACGCCGCCGCAGAGCCTTAGCGCCGCGTCGGCTCGACCGGCCAAACCCCACAATCCCGCACGATCGCTCATCGCACTACAAACGCCAATGCGCCGACATGATCGCGCAGCGCCACCGATCTCCCCGCATAGACCTCAAGTTACGCCATCGTATTGTTTTGTTGACATCGCAAAGCCGCGTGCGATAATCTGCCAACGCTTCAAGCTGCAACAACCTCACGGCGTTTTTGAATCCTGACACTTTGACTGGCTTTATGTTCCGACTTAAACGGTGGCTGTCCCGTCGTGTCGGCTTTATGTTCCGACTTAAACGGTGGCTGTCCCGGCGAGTGGGCGAGTGTAGACGGGCCGTCCCCGGCGAGTGTCGAGTCTAGACCCCCTCGAAATAGTCACTGTCGAGCCTCTTCACGATGTAGGTCTTGTAATTAGTGACGCCAACGCCATGGTCGATCATGTACTCGGCCAGTTGGTCACCGTCGATCAGGACGATGCGGAAGTGGGCCTTGGCTGCGGCCTCTATTGCTCCCGACGTGAACCCGCCGCACGTGATGAACACGCCCTTGGTCGCCTTGTGCTCGCCGAGAGACCCGACGAACTCGCGGATCGCTCCGGGGCCGATGTCTGCATCGTGGCGCTTGGCCTGCACGTACACCATGTCGAGGCCAAGCCGGTCTTCTTTGATGACGCCGTCGATGCCACCGTCACCACTCTTTCCTACGACCTGTGCTGCGTCGAGTTGCGAACCGCCGTAGCCCATCGCGACCAGCACATCAACAACCAACTCCTCGAACTTTTTGGGGTTCATGACGCGCACACGGTCAAGGAGTTCATCGGCCAATGTTTCGCGCAGTTCCTTGTAACCTCCTTCGACTAGCTCAAGGGGCGTGAGCGAGGGATTGACGTCTTCTACACCGTCGTCTGCCACAGGGACAGCCGCCGCCGACTTGGTTCTCTTGCTCTTGAACGCGCAGAACTCGTCGAACTGCATGAGGAACTTATTGTCGATCCTCTTGGGGACTTTCTTAAGCACATCCTCGCCGCGCGGTGCGATCTTGAAGCGGCCGCGGCCTGACTTGTCAAGAAGCAGGCTCTTTGTCAAATAGGTGAGCGCCCAAGTTACGCGGTTGTAAAGCCGCGTTTGCGTGCCACTGGGCAAAAGTATCTCCCGTTCCTGCTTGCTCACGCCGAACTGGTCGGCCAGTGAATCAATCGCGTCCGTGGTCTTGTGCTCTTGGCCGTCGGCGGCCAACTTCACAAGTGGAAGCATGAACTCTTGATAGCCTGGTATCGCCATAGTTTCCCTCAATCAGGTGGCCTACATTTTAACTAGGCGGATGGCCTGCGCTGCACTTCGAACCCGTTTTGCCTGTAATCCCCTTTTTCGCCATGCTCGATGGATGATAATCCGTCCACGCCGCACGGGCAATTGCGTCCGTTCATGCGCGGAATTTGTCGTTCAATCGTTCTTTCGCTCCTTCGGAGCTTGGGGGCGTGAAATGCTTCCTGGGGCTTGCGCCCCAGGCTATTGTCTGCCGCCGCTTCGCGGCTCATCGTCGTGCGCTTTTTTGTAGCCGTTCTCTCGCTCCTTCGGAGCTTGTGGGTGTGAACGATCTTCCTGGGGCTTGTGCCCCAGGCTATTGTCTGCCGCCGCTTCGCGGCTCATCGACGTGCGCTTTTTTGTAGCCGTTCTCTCGCTCCTTCGGGGCTTGTGGGCGTGAAATGCTTCCTGGGGCTTGCGCCCAGGCTATTGTCTGCCGCCGCTTCGCGGCTCATCGTCGTGCGCTTTTTTGTAGCCGTTCTCTCGCTCCTTCGAGGCTTGTGGGTGTGAAATGCTTCCTGGGGCTTGCGCCCCAGGCTATTGTCTGCCGTCGCTTCGCGGCTCATCGCGGCGCGCTTTTTTTGTGGGTTCTCTTGAACGCGCATCGCCAATATCGGTTCAACGCGTCGGTCGAGTCAGTCGCGAAGCGACGAAAGATAGCAAGCCCTGGGTGGGAATGCGCCCGCCGCAAGCCCTGAAAGGGCGAAAGACATTCAATGACGAATAGCGTGCCCGATGGTCGCGCGGCACGGTGATACAACAAGCGTTACTGGATCGTTCGCGTCGTTGTCACACTTGCGACGCATCGCGGGCGGGTGCGCGAGATGACGTTCTCGCCCGTTCTCACTCTTTCGCCCCTGCTGGGCTTGTGGGCGTGAAAAATGCTTCCTGGGGCTTGCGCCCCTGGCTATTATCTACCGCAGCTTCGCGGCTCATTGTGGCGCGCTTTTTTGTGGCAACTTTGGCGAATTGATCGTTTGCGTGGTCGACGTTGGCGGTGGTGACGGAAATGACTGCCGCGGCGGGGAACTTTGTTTCGCGAATGCGCTTTACGCTCGCCTTAAGTACCCTCACCCCGGCCCTCTTCCGGGGTACCGGGCAAGGGAGTGGCGCGCAAAAAAAATACGGATTCCACCTGTGTCGTGTGAGAGCGGTTTGATCGAACCCATCTTCGTTAAGATTTGGGGCGTTGAGGCTGATCAGGCTTGCGCCCGTCTTTCCCGTTCATCACTTCCTGTCGAAGCAGGCATGATCAGAACCGGGCAGCCGGCCCCGGGGTTGTCTCATAGGTCAGACCAAATATGTACTCTCAAGCTCGAACACTGCAGAAACCGTACGCGGATAGTATCGTCCATAATTCCGCTTCGGCAACTGTAGAAATCAGAAAAGTGAGTAGAAGGCCCGAGGCGGCAGGTGGATTGCAATTCTCGATTTTGGCCGGATCATCTGCCAATCGATTGTTTTCATTGGAAACCACGATGACGAAGACGCAAATTGACCGCCTTGGTGCAAGACTGAAGAAGGCGCAGTTTGAGGACGCTGATCTGCGCTTGCTGGACGGGTACAGACGATCATTTGCGGATGCGTACAACGCGGTCGTTTTAGCCATCCGGGAGACGCTTTTGCTTCAGCCGACGGGACGGCCGTCGAAATCAACGCCTTCGATCGTTGAAAAACTGGGGCGTGAAAGCATTCGTTTGAGTCAGATGCAGGATATCGCAGGTTGCCGAGTAGTGGTCTCCGATTTTTCTGAACAGGAGTTGGTCGTTTCGAAGCTCCATTCGCATTTCGACACAGCAGTGGTCATTGATCGGCGTAAGAAGCCCAGCCATGGGTATCGGGCCGTGCATATTATCGTGACGACTTGTGAGCGAAATGTCGAAATCCAAGTCAGGACCGCATTGCAACACCGATGGGCTGAATTTTCAGAAAAACTGGCCGACGTGCGTGATCCGGCGTTCAAATATGGCGGCGGCGAAGAAACGCTCCGGCGTCAGTTATTCGATATTTCTGATCTGGTTGGCGCGATAGAATCGTTAGAAGAGCAACTGCGCGATATGAGTCGGGGACAAATAGCGTCTGCACCTGGCATGATGGTCCGCATCGACCCAGTAGTCCAGGAAGTCAAAGACCAAGTGGATCAGACACGGCGGAAGCTTGATGCTATATTGATCAAGATGATCGATGAAGTGAAAAAGGCGGACTAGATGATTTTTCTAATCGACTACGACAGACGCCGCGGCGAGATCGTCTCGATGCGCACTTTTAATCACGATCAGAGCCAAGCGGCGGATGAGACGCGGCTCCAGCTCGAACTCGATCTCAAACGCGATCAGATCGACCGAGAAGTGGTCGTGCTTGAGGCCGCCAGCGAAGCCGACCTGCGGCGGACGCACCGAAGATACTTCGAAGACATGGCGTCGCTCGCCGCAACGCCGACTCTTGATGTAAAGCGACCATAGCTCGCGCCACCGAACTACCTTCGGTCGCCGGCTTAAAATGGCGGGGCCTCGCCGCGTTTCCACCAATCGGCGTCGTGTTGTTCTTTTTTCTTTTTTTCGCGCTGTTTTTTTTCCGGGTCGCCTTCATCGAACGCGGTGCCGCCGGCTTCGCCGTATTCGTCGGGGCCTTCGCCCTCGGTCTTGCGAACCATACCGGCCAGCGCGGTGGCGAACACGGGCGCGATGGCTTTGATCATTGCCATATCGCCGTCGGTAAACGGGCATTTTTCGTCGCGGAACAGCGTCAGCACCGCAAGGCTTTCGCCCAAGTAAGTGCAGTTCTGGCTGAGCACCGTCTGGCCCTGCAGAAACTTTTGCTCGCCGGCGGTGAGTTGTTTTTTGACGGCGTGGCCTTCGAGGTGAACCATACCCTCGCGCGCCGTCATCGGCACCAGGTTTTGCTTGAGCGCGTCGGTGAGCGCCGGATCGCCGGGGATGGTGTATTTCATGTAGGCGCCGAGCTGAAAATCGGCATCGTCGGCGGCGAGCCATACTGCCAAATTGCAATAGCCGGCCTGGCGCAGAACCCAATCCATCGCGTGACACAGCATCTGCTCAAGGTCTTTGCTTGATTCGAGCAGCCGGCGAAAGCTCTCCTGGTTGCGGAGTTCTTCCACCTGCTTGCTGACATCGCCGTATGCGCTGATGAGATCGTTGCAGAGCAGGTCGACTTTCTTGGTGACAACCTTGCGCGACTGGTTCAAGCGGCGCACGGCGTCCTTCAATCGATCGATGCGTTTATCGTTACGGGCGATGAGCGTCTGGCCGCGGATGGCCCGGCCGATGCGGTCGACGATCTGATCGATCGAAAACGGCTTGGGCAGAAAATCGATCGCGCCGGCGCGCAGCGCGCTCACGGCCGCATCGACGGTCGGCCGGCCGGTAATGACGACCGTTCGCGCCGACGGCTGGCGATCTTTAAGGATGGGCACGAGCGACATGCCGTCGCCGTCGGGCAGGTGCAGGTCGGTCAGCATGACGTCGAACTGCTCGACATCAATGAGCCGCTTCGCCGCCGCAATGGTGGGGGCGGTGAGGAGTTTGCAGTTGAATTTCGCGCAAATGGCGTCGCGAAACAGTTCGAGCACGTCGGGTTCATCGTCCACGACCAGGAGCCGCGGCAGCGATTGCGATGTGGATTGAGTTGGAGACAACGTCGCGGGCACCATAAGTTTTCCTCTCCCAGCTCCGGTTCAGATCCGACTACAACTGCAGCAAATTCAGGCCGACGCGGCAATGTCGTCGCTTCCCTGATTTTCAAACGCAGACGATTCGGCCTGCGACGCCGGCAGCAGCACAATGGCCCGCGTGCCCACGTTTGGCCGGCTCTCCAGTCGAATCGATCCGCCGTTGGATTCAATCCACCGAAGCGCCTTGGCCAGGCCCATGCCCCGCCGGCGGCCGGCCTTTTTCTGGCTGAAGAATGGATCGAACGCGCGTTTGAGCGTTTGCTCGTCCATTCCACAGCCGTTGTCGGCGATCGTCAGCACCACTTTCATGCTGAACGGGTCGAACGCCGAACCAATTTCCACTTTCCCGCCGGCCTCGGGCAGCGACTGCACGGCGTTGACGATGACTTCCGCCAGCGCCGCCGTCGCCTGATCGAGATCGACCTGCACCGGCGGCGTTTGCCCCGGCGTATGCACAACCAAAGTATCGGCGCGAATTTCGGTGTGCTTGGCGGCCTCTAATGCCCTCGTTAGCAGCGCAATTACTGGCACCGTTACGCGCCGCGCATCGTCGGGCTTCGCAAAATCCATTAACTCGGTGATGATGGCGCTGAGACGCTGGCTGTTGTCAAAAATCTTCTGCGCCGTGGCCTTCTGTTTCGGGTCCGATAATTCCTGCTCGAGCATTTTCGATCGACCGCTGATGACCATGAGCGGGTTGTTCATTTCATGCGCTGCGCCGGCGGCCATTTCGGCGACCATGATGACCGTCTTGCTGCGCAGCACTTCGGCCTGCGCCGATTGCAGCCGGCGGTTGGCTTCGGCCAGTTGCTCGGAAAGGGTGCGGGCCTCTTCGCGAATTTGCGTCGTGCGCAGCGCCAGCGACCAGCCGGAAGACAACGCCGCAAGTTCGTTGAGTTGCGGGCTGAGCCGCTGCCCTTCGCCAATGGCTGCGCCCCACACAATTCCACCGATGCAACGGCCGTCTGCATGCAACGCGAGCCAATATTTATGATCGCCGCCAAGTTTGGGGGATACGGCATCCATGAACCACTCGAGTTCCTGAGTGACCGGTTGAACGGGACCATCGGAAGCGTTGAGGTTCGACATCGCGCCCAAGCCGGGTGCTCTCAAGCCGGGTGCGTCAGCCCCGGATGGATGTCCGGATGTGTGTCCGGATGTGTGTTCGATTGTGCGCCCGGATCCTTCCCCGCGCGAATCCGTCACTTCCACAATCGTGTTCTCAAACAGTTCCCCGTTCCCATCAATCAGGGACACTTCCGCATAATCGCGACCGGGTGCCAGCGAGAACACCGCCACCGCGCCGGCGTGCAGCACGCTCACGGCGGTTTGGCCGATCGCCTGAAGAATGACCTGCGGCGGCGCGTCGGGGCGCAGCTCGGCCTGAAAACGACTGAGTGCATCGAAGAACGCCGCGCGAACCGCCAACTTGCGGTTCTTCACCGTAAGTTGCTGGCTCACGCGCCCCAGTTCGGCATTTGCCTGCGAAAGCGCCGAAACGTAAAGCTCGTTTACACTCGATTGCCCCAGCCCCAGCGCCGCGGCGCGCGGTTCGATGTGCTTCACGAGTTCGGCAATGGCACCCGCTGCCTGCTCGGCGGTCAGGCCGATCGCCTCGACCAAACTCTGTCGCCCGGCGGCGAAGGCATAGTTGCCGCTCCAGCCCAAATGTTGTTCACGCACAATGGCGTCGGCCAACGTCACGAGGTTGACCAGCCGCGGATGTTGAACCGTTCCCGGCAACGCCGAGGGCATGTGCCCGTGCAGCCAGATGCATTCTCGGATGCTCGCCGGCAGACTCCATCGCTCGGCCAATCGCTTGCCGACGACCATGTGATCGATGCCGATCACCTGCCGCTCGACATCGGCAATGTTGCCGCGCAGCAAGTCGGCGGCTTCGACGACGCGCGAAAAGCTTTTGGGCAGCGCCGCATCGAGCGCCACTTTGCCCAGATCGTGCAACAGCCCACACACGAAGGCGTCGGATGGATCGACGCCGGCCTCTTTGCCGTAGACTTTCTTCAGTTCGATCGCCAGCAGTTCGGCGCAGCAGGCGACGGCGACGCAGTGTTTCCAGAAATCTTCCCGGCTGAATTTGCTCGCGCCCCCCGCGGTGCTGGTGCGAAATGTATCGAAAACGCTCACGGCCAGGACCGCCGACCGAACGGCGTCGAAACCCAGCAGCTTCACCGCCCGGTCGACACTGCTCACGTCGCCGCGGACGCCTAGATCGGAGCGATGCACAAGTTTTAGAATGCGGGTGGTGAGGGAAGGATCGGATTCAATCAGCCGAATCACGTCGCCGGCGGAGGAATTGTCGTCGCGGGTAATCTGGAGCACGCGAACCGCAACCGCGGGCAGTGTCGGAAGTTCATCCAACTGCTGCAGGATCAGTTCGACTCTTTTTTCGCGAAGGTCGGACACCTTAATTTTCTTTCGGCACTCTGGTTTTCTGAGGCTTAGTTAAACCAAGAAGGGCACGAAGGGCACGAAGAAATTCTTGATTTTCTCTCGTGGACTTCGTGCCCTTGGCGTTTCAATCCGATCGCTAGACCTGCAACAACTGCCCGACGCGTTCAATAAGCTTTTCGATGTTAAACGGCTTTTTCACAAATTCATCCGCGCCGCTGCGCAGCAGTTCGTTGATTTCGTCCTGATTCACCACGCCCGAGACGATGATGATTTTCGTGTGTTCCATCTCCGGCTTGCTGCGGATGGTCTTGCACACCACATTGCCGTTGATGTCCGGCAGCATGTAGTCGAGGATGATCAGATCCGGCTCGAATTCGCTGGTGATAATGCCGGCGTCGTAGCCTGTGTTGGCGGTTTTAACTTCGAATCGGCCGTCGCGTTCGAGGACATCGACGAACAGCTCGACGATTTCCGGGTCGTCATCCACGACAAGTATCTTGGATTTGCCAGATTCCAGGGAATCGGGTGGGATGCCGTTTTCCTTCATGAAATGCATCAGCGCATCGCGCGGAATCCGCCGGAAACGGCTTCCGGGCACTCGAAAGCCCTTGAGCCTCCCGCTATCGAAACAGCGGATGATGGTCTGCTGCGAGACCTTGCAGATTTCGGCCGCTTCGCCGGTGGTGAATACTGACTTCATAAAGCACTCCCTCTCACGTCGGTGGACGACCGTTCCGATAAGGCTGAAAAGACGTCCGAGTTAAAACCGGCTAAAAGGTTTCAGCCGGGATGAATACCCACGGTTATCCAAACTCCCCATTTGAACATCGGAAGTCAGCATCGTCAACTTGAGAAAGCGAGGCTGAGGCAAACCGCCGTTGCGATTGTTCCCGGCTTACGCCAATTCTCTAATGACGCCCAATAACCTGTGTTCACAGGTGGTGATTCGATTTCAAGACGGGAGCGGATGCAAGATGGGGTTCAAAAATGGCGTAATGGATTGTCTGGAATGAGTTTGCGTTGGAGATGCCGACAGTGCGCAATTGTTGCCGAAGGTTCCGCGAGACCGCAAATGGGGTGTCGATGCCCCATGGGTGCTCAACGCCGCTTGCGGTTTCGCGGAAAAACGCCCTCGCAATCACCAACGCGCGCACCCCCGAAAGCCCCTACCACTCCAAGTCCCCCGATTTCACTTCGGCCTGCACAACCGCAGTTGCGTTATCGGCGGCCTTCACATTTTCGGTCTTAAACGCCGCCGTAAACGGTCGGCGTTCGCCGATGGGGAGGTCGGTGAGGGTTAACACCTGATCGTCCTCCTTGCCCGACTCCGGCTGAAACACGCGCACCGTCAGCTTGATGGAGTGAATGTCCTGCCGGCCGGTGTTGCGCACTTCGCCGTTGACGACATATTTCTCCTTCTCGCTCCCTTTCATGATCCGCGGTTCAGTCATCTCGAACTTCAACTGATATTTCGGCTCAGGCACTTCCACCAACAGCGCGCGAACCAGGCCCGGTTCATCCAGCATGCCCCAGGCGCGCACATACCGGCCGGCGGTGGCTTGCGGCGGGATGGCGGTGGTGAGGATGACGCGCGACGACACTTTGCGATCGTTGGCGATCACCCAATTGCCCTTTTCCTCAGACGAAAGCCGGCCGTCAATGCGCACGGCGGCACCTATCATGCGATCGTCGCGCGACACGCGGTCGAGCGACTGCTCTTTGCACACGCCCTGATAACTTTGGGGCGCCAGTTTGGCCAGGTCGGCATGGGCGGGGCGAACTTCCTTCTCTACGAGCTTTCTCAACAGCGTTGCCGCACGGTCGGGATCGGCCCGAAGCGATCCCTCGCCGTCCTTGAACACGCGGGCCGCGGCAAGAGCAATGCGGTCGTCTTCGGCGTTGCTGGCTTTGAGGAGCCACTGCAGCACGTCGCCGCCTTCTGCCTTGCCCGTTCCGCGCGCCAACGCGCGACCGAGTGCCAGTTGCGCCGCGGGTTCGCCGGCGCGGGCGAGTTGGGTCAATTCAGCGACGGCAGCATCGACGGCGGTCGTATCGCCCTTCTTCACGGTGGCGCGCTCCGCTGACTCAATCTTGGCTCGAACCGAATTCTTTTCGATCGCCTGAGTCAGCAGCTTCTCGGCCTTTTCTTGATCCTTCGCCATCGCGACGCCGTCTCGGGTCATGAGAAACAGTTCGAACAGCGCATCGCCCGACCCGCCCGCCGCCGATTTGCCGAACCAAGCGGCGGCCTCACGATCGCTTTGCTTCATGCCACGGCCAAACAGATGCCGCCGGCCAATCTCGCACTGCGCTGCGGCATCGCCCTTTTCGGCCAGTTTGCTAAGCTGCGCCATGTTGAGGTTGGCCGTGGGCTTTGTGGCTTGGGCGCGTGCGGCAAAGGGTGCAACAACGACCGACGCGACAATCAGTACGGCCGCGAGGCATGGGCGATAACTCATCATGCCCCAAAGCGTACCGCTTCGACCCGCCGGCGCGTAGCCCATTTCACCGGACTCGACTACGCGGTTGGTCAGGACGATGCTTCCATTTCGATATCGCTGGCCCTATGTTTTCGAAGGATACCCAACAGAAAGTTGTTATGCAGCAGATCATCACCGGCAAAGCGTATGTCCTGGGCGATAATATCGACACCGACCAGATCATTCCCGCGCAATACCTGTCGTACAACCCCGCCGACCCGAAGGAGCGCAAATACTTCGGCATGTACGCCAATTCCGGCATCCCGGACGCGCAAGCGGGCCTGCCGCACGGTAACGTGCGCTTCGTGCGCGACAACGAGTTTCGCAGCGATTACAGCATCATCGTCGGCGGCAAGAACTTCGGGTGCGGCAGCTCGCGCGAACACGCCCCGCTGGCACTGGCCGAGGCGGGCGTGGTGGCCGTCATCGCCGAGTTTTACGCGCGCATATTCTACCGCAACAGCATCAACGGCGCGTACGTGCTTCCGCTGGAATCGACCGAGCGGCTGGTCAACCAGATCGAAACCGGCGATGAGCTTCTGATCGACATCAAAGCGGGCACGGTCACGAATAAAACCAAGTCAAAATCGTTCGCGCTCAACCCGCTGGGCGATGTGATGCCGATTATCGAGGCCGGAGGGCTTTTTGAGTACGCTAGGGAAGTGGGAATGCTGAAATAGTCTCACCGGCAGCCCAGCGGTTTGCTATACTTTCCTATTGAGGTCAATGGCGATGAATCCTTTTCCTGGAGTCAATCCATACATCGAGGCAGAGGGGTATTGGCAGGATTTCCATCGAACCTTTATTAATTATCTGCGTGAAGCCGTTCTGACCAAACTCCCCGACGGCTATGACGCAACGATTGACGAACATACGCTGGTCATCGACCCGGAATCAAAGCATAAGCTGAATATTCCCGATGTTGCCATACTACGCACGCGTCGGCCCGCCATCGATCCACCCGATAGGACGCGCACGTTCGTCCCATCAAGCGGCGCAGTGCTACTCGAGCCTGCGCCTGTCGTTGTGGAAGAACGCCGCGAGGTGTGGATTGAAATTCGACGACGTGTGAACGACGACCTGATTACTTCCATCGAGGTGCTTTCACCTTCAAACAAGCAATTCCCAGGATGGGAAGAATTTCGAGTGAAACGAGAAAACGTATTGGTCGGGGGCGCGAATCTCGTTGACATTGATTTGCTCGTAGCGGGTCGTCGGTTGCGCTTCAAACAACCGTTGCCCGCCGGCGAATATTACGCTTATGTGACTCGAGCAGCCCAACGTCCTCAAACAGAAGTATTTTCCTGGCCGTTGCAGCAGCGCTGTCCAATGATCCCAATTCCACTGGCATCAACCGATCCTGATGTACAAATTGAACTGCAAGATGTCTTTGATCTAGCGTTCACCAGGGGCGGATATCCTCGACGCCTTGAATACGCAGCAGTTCCCACAAATCTGGAGCCGACCGTCGCAAACTGGGCCGCCGAAACCGCCGCCAAACGACCGCAATGACCAACGTCATTCTCATCGATCATCCCGTCGTGCAGACCAAGCTCACCGAGTTGCGCGACTACTCCGCCGACCATCGGCAGTTTCGTGAATTGCTTGATGAAATTGCGATGTTGATGACCTACGAAGTCACCCGCGATTGGCCCACCAGCCCGCGGCCCATCCGCACGCCGCTCGAGCCGATGATCGGCAAGGCGCTCGCTCGCCAAGTGACGCTCGTCCCCATTCTTCGGGCCGGCCTGGGGATGGCCGACGGCGTGATGCGCATTCTGCCCGACGCCCGCATGGGCCACTTGGGCGTTCGCCGCAACGAAGAAACGCTCGAACCCATCGCCTATTACCAGAAGTTGCCGCCGGATATCGCCGACACCGAGGTGCTCTTGATCGACCCCATGCTCGCCACCGGCGGCAGCGGCGCCGCGGCAATTACGTTTCTCAAAAACGCCGGCGTGAAGAGCCTGAAATTCCTCTGCCTGGTCGCCGCCCCCGAAGGCATCGCCGCGTTGCACAAAGATCACCCCGAAGTGCCCATCTACACCGCCGCCATTGATCGGCAGTTGAATGAGAAAGGTTACATTCTTCCCGGCCTGGGTGACGCGGGCGATCGGATCTTTGGAACGTGAAGCTGGCCGGATTTGCCCGCCTCCCGGTTGTGCAACGCGGCTTGATTGGCCTATCATTCACAAAAGCCGTTGGCGCTCGCACACGAATGCACGGCTAATTTGCCGACAAATTTAGACTTCATCGCCCGCACAAGACGAGCAGTTAGGAAATTCTTTGCCTCCATTTGCACAAATGCCGCTTCCCGATGAGGACGGCGTCGTTCATCAGCATGACGAGCATTTCGAAAAACTGCCGTTTTCGATGCAAATCGCCAACCTCATCGCGGTTATTCTGCCGCCGGTCTGTTTAGTGATCGGCATGCTCCTGCTCTGGGGCTCCGGCTTCACGCTGACCCACCTGATTCTGATGACGTTAATGTATCTCTTTACAGGCTATGGCATTACGGTTGGATACCACCGCTACTTCACCCACAAATCATTCGAAGCGCCGGGCTGGGTGAAAAATGGGTTGGCGATTCTCGGTTCGATGGCGGCCGAGGGGCCGCTGCTTCGCTGGGTGGCACAGCATCGACAGCACCATCAACACTCTGATAAGCACGACGACCCCCACTCTCCCCACCTGCACGGCGGCGGGGTTTGGGCGCTGATGAAAGGCCTGTGGCACGCCCACGCGGGGTGGATGTTCAAGCCCGACGCTCCGAATCTGCACCGCTATGTGGTTGATCTGGCGAATGACCGATCGCTGGTATGGATCAGCCGCCTGTTCCCCGTCTGGGTCGGGTTAGGCCTGGCGATTCCTGCGGTCATCGGCGGACTTCTCACGATGAGTTGGGCCGGCGTGCTGCTGGGGCTGGTCTGGGGCGGCATCATCCGCATCGGCGTCGTCCATCACATTACCTGGAGCGTAAACTCGATCTGCCACGTGTGGGGCACACAGCCGTTCCGCACGCACGATCACAGCAAGAACAACGGCATCGTTGGTGTGCTGGCGCTGGGCGAAGGGTGGCACAATAACCATCACGCATTTCCCACCTCGGCCCGGCATGGGCTGCGCTGGTGGGAGTTTGATTCCAGCTACATCATCATCTGGGTGATGGAAAAACTGGGCATGGCGCGCAAGGTGCGTGTTCCGACCAACGAAATGATGGAAGCAAAGCGCGCCGATCGGACGAGCCGGACGATTGCGGTGCAACCCGAGTACGCGGCTGTCATGGCAGCCGCCGCCGGCGACACTGCCGGCCGGCCTTAGTCGTCTCCGACCTTCAAGAATTCCAGCCCAAGGTTGACATGACGAAGCGCGCGCATCGCCTTCAACAAGTCACTTGTAATAATTGGAGCCGGGTTTTACACTCTTTTTTACAGTGCTCGAGCAACTCGAACTTCGTCGGCTGATGGATGGCCGCATGTCGGTCGGCTTGGATGATGGCGTGCTACGAATCGTCGGCGACGATCATGCCAACGCGATCGTTATCGCACGCAACAGCGACCGCCCGCCAATCGACGGCATTGATCTAATCGTTACCGGCCTCAACGGCACGACGATCGCTGGGGTGCGTAACGTCACGCTTACCGGCGTACGCCGGATTGACCTGATCGACTTGGGCGACGGCGACGACCACCTCACGCTGTCTGGGCTGAAGCTCCGCGGGTCGACGCGAATCGACGCTGGCGCCGGCAACGACCAAATCCTCCTAAGTCATGTGCAGTTTAGCGGCGATTTAGTGATCGACGCTTCGTCGGGCGACGACGACGTAATCGTCCGGGACACGATCGTCCGCCGCACACTCGCGCTCGTCGGCGGCGGCGGCCGCGACCGGCTGACCCTAAGCCGCATCGCCGTCAAGAACGATTTCGCCCTCAGCGACGCCAGCGGCCCGACTGGCGCGACCCTGAACCGCCTGAGCGTCCGCGGCCGCGGCGACGTGCGGACTGCCGATTCGGTCGACGCCGTGACGATCGACAGTTCGACATTTTTCGACGACGCGACCGTGATAACTGCCGCCGGCGACGACCGCGTCCGCGTCCGCGGGACCGTTTTCCACGCCGCGTCAAAGATCGACCCCGGCCCGGGCGGTGACGGGCAAGTCGACCGGGAGGTGATTTTGGGGTGGGACTTCAACAACGGGTCGCAGGGATGGGAAGGCGGGTTCTCGGATTACCCGGCAGGGCAGATCGTCGGCGAGGACGTCGACGGCAACCCACTGACCGCGGAGCAGGCCGCTCGATTGGAGTCCGGGATACGACCTTTACCGTCAACTTTGTTGGAATCGGGCCAGGGGTTTTACATCGGGGGCACAAACACGTCGGACGATCTGTACATGTACCTCGTTCGACGATTGTGGCCTGACGACGGCGTCGTTCCCGGGGTGCCATATCTACTAAGCTTCGACATCGTCTATGCCACCGAACTACCGAAAGACAACTTATCGCATGCACTAAATGCGGGAGCCGCCCCGCGTAAGCCACAGTTGGTTCCCGATCTGCGAGATCAAAGTGTGCTTCAGAAATTTACCCTCAACGTAGACAAGGGGAAACCCGATCCAATGTCGATCGGCGGTCCGTCACTTCCAGGAACGGAGGTATCCATACAAGGACGCTTTGATAACGGCACATTGCTCCAATTTTACGCGTTGACCAGCAAACGCCACATGCATCAATTCCCGGTGCGCGCGGACGCCCAGGGACGCCTCTGGGCAATCGTCGGCATTGAATCGTCGTTCGAGAGTTTCGCGGACGCCTATTTCACGAAGATCGGGTTGCGTCTAACACCGGGGCCGTCATAATGTTCAGCGCAGCGTTTCATCACGAACTGATCGATACTCAATCGAACAAGGAGAAACTAATGCTTCGCATTTCGGATTCCCTTCGTCCCCGGTACCTCGCACAAGCGGCCGTCCAAGCGTTGGAAGCGCGTCGCCTCCTTGCGGGCCACCCGCTCGACGGCGGCGGCGTCGTCGATACGTCGGCAATTCCATCGCCGCCTCAAGAGGCGGCACGCGTCATCGAGGGGTCATGGATCGTTACGTTGGACCGGCCCGCGCCCGTGCTCGACGAAGACGGGGGCGTGGTGTCGGACGGGGTTCGCTATAACCCGACTCCCGCGGCGGCGGCCGCGATGCGCGGCCAGATACGCACATTGGGCAGCACGATCGAGTTCGACCGGTTTCTCGGGGTCGAGCACCAATTCACGGTCAAGACGCCGACGAACCTGACCTTGGATACCATGTGGATTGCCCTCAGCCGACTGCCCGGTTTCTTGGCGGTCGAACCCGTTCAACTAGGCGTTTGGAACGCAACCACGCCAAACGACCCTGGCTTCTCGTCACAATGGGGGTGGTCGGCCGCTAACAACAATGACATTAACGCACCCGAGGCATGGGACTACAGCACTGGGTGGTCCGGTGCCGCCGTCGCTGTGATCGACAGCGGCGTCGACCTTGAACACGCCGACCTCAACGACAACCTGTGGGTGAACCCGCTGGACCCGCTCGACGGCGTGGACAACGACGGGAACGGCAAAACCGATGACGTTAACGGCTGGGACTTCTAGGGTAACGGCACCACACAGGACAACAACCCGGATGATGTGGCCGGTCACGGCACGAACGTTGCCGGCGTTGTCGCGGCCGAGGGCAACAACTTGACGAACCTCGCTGGCGTCTCGTGGCGCAACAAGCTCATGGCGCTTCGCATTGGCGGGAACGCTCCTGTGAGCGATTTGGTCGTTGACGCGATCAACTACATAAACGCCCTGCGATCCATCAGCGGCATCAACGTGCGGGTGGCTAACATCAGCGCCTCAATCGGCAATTCGACGGGCCTTTCCTCCGCGATCGAAAGCGCTCGTCTCAACGGGATCATCGTCGTCACGTCAGCAGGGAACAATGGAAACGGCTTGCAATTGCAAGGCTGGAACAACGACGCTCCCGGCCAAGCAATCTACCCGTCATCTTTGACACACAATAACATTATCAGCGTCGCGGCATCGAACACCAGCGACGTGCTTGCGTCGTTTTCCAACTGGGGCCCGACGAGTGTGGATTTGGCAGCGCCAGGCGACAGCCTCCCGGTACTGCTGAACGGCGGGGGGACCGGGACGAACTCGGGCACGTCGTTCGCTGCCCCGATGGTCGCCGGCGCGGTGGCGTTGCTGTTCGCGATCAAGCCCGATGCCACCTACACTCAAGTGCGCGACGCGATCCTGAACAACGTCGAGAGCGTCCCGGCGTTGTCGGGCTTTGTCGCGACCGGGGGACGGCTCGACCTTTTCGCCGCCGCCCAAAGCATCTACACTGGCGCCGCCAAGACATTCATCGGCGACGCCAGCACGGGGCCGACCGCCGACGACGTGCTGATCCGCCCGAAGCCCGGCACGCCCACGATCACGCAGATCATGCGGTTCGACGGCAGCACGTACCAACTTTTTGCCGAGACAAACAACCAGGTCTCCAAGCGGATCGACGTCTACACGCTCGGCGGGAACGACGCCGTCACTGTGGCGACGGGCGTGAACAACAAGATTTACGCCGGCGGCAGCGAGGGGAACGACACGTTCGACGCGTCGGCCAACGCGTCGCAGGTCACGCTGATCGGCGAGGCCGGCAACGACGTGCTCAAAGGCGGCAGCGCCGGCGACTCGCTCGAGGGCGGGGCCGGCAACGACACGCTTTACGGCAACGCCGGAAACGACTTCCTCAACGGCGTGGGCGGCGACGACTGGATCTACGCCCGAAATGGCACTGTCGGGTCCACCGACCCCGACAGCGTGTACGGCGGCACGGGCAACGACCGCGGGCAGCGGAACACGACCGAATCCGTCTGGAGCGGCATCGAGATCCTGCTGTAGTAACCGACGAATTGAAGCCTGTTATATACGCGCGGAGGTAACAACGTTGGCCGCCGCGTCGCCGCTGCCTGATTGCGGCGGACGGCGCGAGCGGCTGACAGTGTGCGACGATTGCAAACCCGCCGCCGCCGTCGGTCGTGCGCTTTCCCGCCGCCCGAACACAGCCCTTGTAAGTTTGACCAGATCGCAAAACTAGTTTTCCTTGACGCGCCTGGCTAACTGTCGATGATGCCGCGCAGAAATGCCAACACCGTTGTCGTGTGTCGCGTTTGCGCCCGCCGCGAACACGCCCCTAGACAAAACCCTCGGTCGTTTTCGCTTTTTCTCCCGTCGGCGGCGAACCTCACGACGAAGGCAGCGTACATTTTATCGTTCTGTGAAGTACAGAACATTTTGGAGAGAAACGCGCCATGACCAAGAAGCAGTTGCTTACCCATGCCATCCGGCACATCGATATCACTTCGGCCGACTACAAATCGGTGGTGCCGATGGTGAACGCGATGAGCAAAATGGCCTTCAGCGCCAGAGACCTCGCCCGTGCCGCCGACATTTATGACCGCATGATCAAGGACACCGAATGCGGCGTCATCCTCTGTCTGGCCGGATCGCTGATCAGCGCCGGCTTGAAGAAGGTTATCGTCGATCTGCTGCGCCATAACATGGTGGATGCAATCGTGAGCACTGGCGCTAACATCGTCGATCAGGATTTCTTTGAAGCCCTGGGTTTCAAGCACTACATCGCCGATGAAAAGCTCAAGAGCGGCCTGCACGATGGCGAACTGCGCGATCTCATGATCGATCGCATCTATGACACGCTGATCGACGAGGAAGAACTTCGCATCTGCGACGACGTCACGTTCAAAATTTTCGACGAGATGGAACCCCGCGCCTACAGCAGCCGCGAGTTCATCCGGGCTATGGGCGAATACCTGGAAAAGAACGGCGGGCCGAAATGTGACGACTCGATCGTCTATGAATGCTTCAAACGCGATATCCCGATCTTCTGCCCCGCGTTCAGCGACTGCTCGGCCGGCTTCGGTCTTGTCGCGCACATCGCCGCGCGGCAGGCCAAGGGTGAACCGACCGTTGCCTGCGATAGTGCAAAGGACTTCTTCGAACTGACGCAACTGAAAATCAAGAACCCGACGACCGGCCTGCTGATGATCGGTGGCGGCGTGCCGAAGAATTTCGCGCAGGACATCGTGGTATCGGCCGAAATCCTCGGCGTGGATGCGCCGATGCACAAGTACGCCATACAGATCACCGTCGCCGACACCCGCGACGGCGCGCTGTCCGGCAGCACGCTCAAAGAAGCCAGCAGTTGGGGCAAGGTGGACACCGTTTGGGAGCAGATGGTCTTCGCCGAAGCCACGTTAGCGTTGCCGCTCGTCGCCGGATATGCCTTCCACAAAGGCAACTGGAAAAACCGCGAAGGCAAAAAGTTCGCCAGCCTGCTCGATCAGCCGGCGGAAGCGGTGGCGTAGGACAGCGGAACATCAAGAATACTCAGCCGCGAAGCGGCGGAAGACAATAGCCAAGCCCGTTTTTGCCGCGGCGAAGTAAAATCGTGCTGATGAAGGAAAAGTTCCGCTGCCCCTGGGCCAAAACCGATCTTTATCGCCAATACCACGACACCGAATGGGGCGTGCCTTCCCACGACGATCGCCACCTGTTTGAAATGCTCACCCTCGAAGGCGCGCAGGCGGGCTTAAGCTGGGAAACAATTCTCAACAAACGCCAGAACTACCGCCGGGCGTTCAAGCAGTTTGATCCGAAAAAAGTCGCCAAGTTCAGCGCGGCGGACATGGAGCGGTTGATGGCCGACGCGGGCATCGTCCGTAACCGGCTCAAGATCGAATCAGCCCTCAACAACGCCCGCGCGTTTCTGACCATTCAGAAAGAATTCGGCTCGTTTGACCGATACATCTGGGCATTCGTAAACCACAAGCCGATCATCAACCGGCTCAAATCGATAAAAGACGCGCCGGCGGAAACCGAACTTTCAAAGGCAATCAGTAAAGACTTAAAAGTACGCGGCTTCCGCTTCGTCGGCCCGACGATCATTTATGCGTTTATGCAGGCGGTGGGGATGGTCAATGATCATCTGGTCAATTGCTTTTGCTACAAGCGGGTCGTTCGATGATGTGACCGGTGGGGCAGACATTCCTGTCTGCCACGGCATTCCATGCCGTTCGAAGTTCGGAATCGCGCGGAACGCGATGGCAGACAAGAATGTCTGCCCCACCAATTGCAGACAAGAATGTCTGCCCCACCGCTGCACTCCGGTCTCCAAACAGTTTTCAGTTGATGCCCTCCGCGCCTTACGCTCCGCCGCCCGGTGCGTATAATGCATGGGATGAACACGGAAGTTCGGGAGGCTCGTCGCGTGGCTCGAAAATCACCATTGGCTGAAAAGTTGGAAGAAGTCCGTGGCAGGATTGCCGAGGCGGCAATCCGCGCCAAGCGAGATCCCAAAGAAGTCACGCTGCTGGCCGTCACCAAAACCGTCGGCCCGGAGCAGATTCGTGAGTTGCTGTCGCTGGGCGTGCATGATCTTGGCGAGAACCGCCCACAGCAGCTCGTGCAACGCGCCGCACAGTTGCAGGAACTCCTCACCCGCCGCAGCACCTACGGCGAAGCCGAGCCTGCACCTGAGAAAACCCGCTGGCACATGATCGGCCACCTGCAGCGTAATAAAGCCAAGCCGCTGCTTCCGCTGATCAGCATGATTCATTCCATCGATTCGCTGCGACTGGCCGAAGAGCTTGACGCGCAGGCACTTAAAATCGATCGCCGCATTCCCGTGCTCATGCAGTTGAATGCCAGCGAAGAGTCGCAAAAAAGCGGCGTGGCCGTCGGGGCCGCCGTTCATCTGGCCGAGCAGATTGATTCGATGCCCAACCTGCAAATCATGGGCCTGATGACGATGGCCGAATTCACCGACGATCAATCAAAAATCCAAAACACCTTCTCCCGCACCCGCGAAGTATTTGAAGAAATGAAGTGGCATAAAATCGGCGGCGCGAACCTCAAGCACCTGTCGATGGGGATGAGCAACGATTTTGAATTGGCAATCTCCGAAGGCGCTACGATGGTTCGCATCGGCTCGCTGCTGTTCGGCGGGAAGGCCGAGGCGGATCATCACGCGGAGAAGGACGAGTAACTTGATTGCGGATTTGGGATTGCGGATTTGGAAGGGTCAATTTAAAACAAAACGATTGAGTAACTACGAAGCACTCGAAGGGCACGAAGAATTCACTGCCTATTTTGCTTCATCTTCGCGAGCTTGGTGGTTCAAGTTCGGTTTTCGAGGGTGTCAAATCCACCATGCCTGAAGTCGATTTCTTCCACTTCTTCCGCAAAGGCGTCGGCTGGATCGCCACGATTTACGCCACGGTGATTTTGCTGCAATCGCTTTACGGCTGGTGGGTCTACCTCGCCGCGGCCGACCGGTATACCGGCATGATGCGGCGTTACCTGCTGGTGCAGGCCATCCGGCTCCGATTCCACAGGTTCGCCGGCGACATCGCCATCTGCGCATTGTTGTGCGTCGCGTTCTTGATCATTTGGCGTGCCCACTACACGATCTATGGTATTGAGGCCACATACGCCGATGTCCATCGAGTCAGCAAAACCAACTGAAGCCCCTTCCAGGCCCGGCATTCCCCCGCCGGCGGTGACGTCTGCGCCGTCGTCCATGCTTGCCGACCTTCCCACCGACGAGCTTGAACATTTGGCCGAAGAGTTCGGGCTTGAACCCAAATCACACAAATCGCGCCAGCATCTCGTGGCGGCGTTGGACGATCGGCGTAAAGCGATCGTCGTAATGGACCGCGAAGCCATGCTCGATGTCGTCCGCTGGGGCCGCCGACCCGTCGCCGTCAATTCTTCCAAAGAGCAAATTGCGCTGGAGATCGCCCGCATCAAGTCGATGCGATTTGAAGGCTTAAGCGTGCGCGGGTTGTCGGTGCTGGCCGGCATGCGCGGCGTCAAGCTCACCGGCAAAGAACCCCCGGAGTGGATTGCAAAGGCGCTCAGCAAACAGGAAGGCTTCTTCGCCCGCCTTCATCGCAAGCGCCGCGCGTACGTCGGTAAAATGATCGCCGGCATGATCGGCGAGACCGACGCGAACTGGGCGCATAACATCGAAGAGACGCTGCGCCTCGGCCCCGACAGCGTCACGATCTACCAGATGG
>ENA-ORBV01003032-ORBV01003032.1-microbial-mat-metagenome-genome-assembly--contig:-NODE-3032-length-34371-cov-4.757625_pt1 | contig 34371 bp, 57 predicted proteins | sample MGYA00237777_ERZ505514 | MGnify/ENA primary metagenome ERZ505514 (study PRJEB26160, sample SAMN06269048) | microbial mat metagenome | isolation source: Oligotrophic lake microbial mat | place... | reverse complement strand
GAAGTGCGCCAACCCTGCTCACCTGGAGGCGGTGACGCCGGCGGAGAACGTCAGGCGTTGGCGAGATCACGTGAGGGCGCGAACTCACTGCCGCCACGGTCATTCGATGACAGGCGCCAACCTCTACATCGACCCGCGGCGGGGTTCTCATTGCTGCCGCCGTTGCCGCGCTGACAGGGAACAGCTTCGGCGCGTTGCGCTTGCCACGAGGGCCGCCATCACCATCGGCGAGGCGACGTGATGCCTGTCTCTGGCGAACCTCGTTGCCCGCATTGCGGCGGAGGCTTGATTGGTGGGCCGCCTCCGTCCAAGCCTGGCTCCGACATGACGTCGAAGCGCCCGCACAAATGTCCGGTCTGCCACGGAGTCGGGAGCGTGCCACAAGGCTTCTACAACCAGTTCGGGCTATCAACGTCGACGGGGCGCGAACGCTGCCTCGCGTGCGGTGGCAACGGGATCATCGTCGCATGAGCTACCGCGAGCAGGAGATCCGCGTCACGTTCTACAGCGACGACGAAACCGCGCGGAGGATCAAAGACCACATGGAGGTAGCCGCCATGGCTCTCACCGTGCCAACGAAGGAGACTGCATCGGCGCTGTTCACGATCGGAGCGGAGGCCGTGGTAAACGCCGCTCATCGCGAACGCAAAAGGGAAGAGGCCGCAGCATGACCCCACGTCCGTTCGCCCCCGTGCCAGACCTCGCCACCATCGCACTCGCGCAAACCAGTGTGACGCGTTGCACCCGTTGCGACTGGCAACACCACGGCACCATCCTCGAAGGCCGCAACGCACACGTCGACCACCGCCTTGCAGCGCACGGCATCAAAGAAGCACACCGTCGGCACGCCTACAAGCCGCGACCGAAGTGGGGCACCCAAGTAGGGCATGTTGAGTTGGAAGCCAACATCGCTGGGGCGCGCGCGCAAGGCTCCGTCGCCTGGTCAGGAGACACCGCATGAGATCGCCGCTGATCGACCGAGACCCCGGAGACGAAACCGACACGCTGTTCGACCCATCGTCAACCCTCCCACCCACCTGCAAGTCGTGCGGCGCAACCAAACCCACCATGTGCCAGTGGGCCGCAAACCGAGACCACGGCGGACTCGCAGGCAAACGACCACGAGCTTGCCTGCACAGCTCGCAACTCCAAACAGACGAAATCCTGCCGTTCTGATGACCGACCGCCATCCCCTCGTCGTGTTCGGCCGCCTCCAGATGCACGCCCACACGAACCGCGACTACAATCGCGCCACACGGCTCAGGAATGGTGGCGTCTGGCGATTCCATCCTCTTCCTGGGCCGTGCTTCCCCTCCTGCCGTGGTAGCATTAGCGATGCCAGACGCCATGAACAGAAGGATGGATGGATGCCCGCTCACAAGAAGTACCTGACGGTAGAAGAGGCCTCCGAAGCAGCGCGCTCGCGCCAAGCCCGCTACCGCGCCAAACACATCGAGAAGGTCCGAGCTCGCGCAGCCAAATGGGCTCGCGACAAGAGAGCCACAGACGGGGAATCCTTCCGAGCCTCTAGGCGCGCGAGCTACGCAGCCAATTTTCAGAAGCGACGCGAGGACGCGCGTCGCTATGCGAAAGCGAATCCTGAGAAGCGCAACGAGATTGAGGCCCTCCGTCGTGCACGTAAGCAGACAACCGTGGTCGAGAGAATCGACCGCGCACAGATCATCGAACGAGACAAGTCCACCTGCCATATCTGCGGCAAAAAGGTACGCCGCGACCGTATCCAACTCGATCACCTTATCCCACTCTCAAAGGGTGGCCCTCATACCTATGAGAACCTCGCAGTCTCACATCCGTACTGCAATCAGAGTCGAGGTGACGGTCGTCTGCCGGCCCAACTTAGACTCAGGATCGAGGCCTAAATGTCTTGGCTTCGTTTGGACGACGGATTCCCCGAACACCGAAAAGTGCTCGCCCTCCCCCGCAAAGACCGGTGGACATGGCTCGAACTGCTCTGCTACGTCGCACGCCAAAACAACGGCGGACACGTCCCAAACGGCATCACCGACGTCCTCCGATGGGTCACCCCAACGTTCCTCAAACAATGCGTCGACGCAGGCCTCCTCGACCACGAAACCAGTACCCAACCAGTACCAAACCAGTACCACGTACACGACTGGGACATCTACAACTCCACGACTACTCCAGAGAAAATCGCCTCCATCCTCACCCGAAACCCAGACAAAACAGCCAACGAAATCCACAAGATGATCGGCGGCAACAGAGGAGCAGTCCTAGCCGAAGTAGCCAAACAAAGAGGAATAACTGGTACCGAACCAGTACCAAACGGTACCGCCGCCGGTACCCCCTCGCGCGCGTACGCGTTCCCGTCCCCTACCCCTAAAGAACTAACTACAGCAACAACGTCTGTAGTAGACGCCGCTGCTGATCTCAAACGACTACGACACGCCGGCTGGACAACCCGCCAACTCGAACAAGCACAAGCGAACCCCGCACGGGCAGTCGCGCTCCTCGAGGAAGCCGAGCTCGACCCGACATGCTCGAAGCCCGCCGCACTCGCCTGGACGAAATACGAAGCCGGTGTGTCACCCACAATCGAACGCACTAGCATCGCCCCAGGCGCAACCGGCACCCGTAGCTCCAGCCCGTCGCTGCCCGACAAGCTCGCCACCCCTGAACCCGAACGCATCCAACCGCCCGCTGACTTCCTCGCCCTCGTCCGTCAGCCCGGCGTGCCTTCGTTGCCGCCGCGGTTGCCGTTGCGCCCGCGCGTCCCCCGCCCTTCCGACCCCCAAAAGGAGACCAGCTGATGTCGTTCGCAGTTTTCGCCGGAGATGACTTCTACCCGTGTGGTGGATGGGACGATCACGTCGAGACCCTAATGACACTCGATGCAGCTTTAGCCGTCGCGTCCAAGCTCGAGTGCCAGCAGATCGACTGGTGGCACATTGTCGATCTAGACGTGGATCAGATCGTTGTCGGGGCGGTCGTGCTTCGCTGCAGCGAGGGTGACTACCATCCGGGCGATCACTGGCAGCGGTACGAGCCCGGCGCTCCTGATGACGGCGACGTTCCGGACGATACGTCGGGTGCGCACTTGCTCCTGAGCCGCACTTTCACGCCTCGCGGAACGGTGTACGACAAGGAGACACCATGAGCACCACGTTGGTCGTGAACCGTGAGCAATTCCCCAAGGTCGTGCCAGTCGAAGCGAAGGTCGGTGACACGATCTCGTTTTCGGTTTCGGGTGTTGTCCGTCGTGTCGAAGCAGACCTTGTGGACGTGTCGTCGCTCGGTGGCAGACTCAGTTTTGCGTTGGGCGGGGTTGACGTCGAAGTCACCGTCACGAGGCTCGAGCGGAAGGAGGCCCCGTGAGCCTGTCGCGTTTCGACAGGATCCTGATGCTCGCGTGGTCGCTCCCCGACGCCCTCCGAGTCCTACCAAGCCGCTCCCGCGACGAACGCCGAATGGCCCCAGCCACATGGCATCTGTGCTCGCCATGCGACGGCACCGGCAACACACGCGACCGCTGGTCGAAAGCCACGGTGTGCGAAACATGCGGGGGCGCCGGCCGCTACCGCACAGATCCGTATGCGGACGGCCAACCCGTGTCAGGACACGCCGACCGTGCGGCACCCACACACGCGTCCCGCCGCGTGTCGTGCGACCGATGTTCCGGCCAAGGCGTCATCCCCGCCAGATGGTTGGAACCCGGATCGCATGGGCTCGCTGCGTGCCCGACGTGCGACGGAACCGGAGGTTTGCATTTGCCGTTGGTCGAAACGGGTTCGGGTGAGCGTGGCGTCCAACTGGACTCGGTTGCGTGGACGATCGCAGGCGGTGATTGGCCGGCGCTCGACACCGCGCTCGAGCGAATGCGATGCAACGGACGACGGCCCCTGTGGCGGGCTTTCGTCGCCGCATATGTCGAGGAACCCTACGAAACGAGCTCGCTGTCGACGTCGGCGCTCAAGCAGGTTTCCGAGCTGATGCCGGCACGTGTCAGGGTGCCCAACGACGTGATCGTCGCCTACCGAGACCGAAGCACCCGAGCGCAAGCAGCGATGGCCGCACGGTCGAAACGGATGGGACGCGACCATCGGAACCGCGACATTCGTGAGGCCCTTCGGCTGGGTCATTCGACCGAGGACGTGGCTCGCAGGTTCGCGCTCAGCGAGTCCACGGTGAGGCGTATCGGATGAAAGATCGGACGCGGGAAAAGATCGAGCAAGGACTCATCAAGAGCATCCCGGTAGCCACTCTTGCCCGGCATCACCGCGTGTCAACGCGGACGATTAGCCGGCTTCAGAGCGGAAATCCGCGTGCGACGAGCGGCACCGGTGGCGTCTACGTCCTCGAGAACGACTACGGCGTCAAGATCGGGATCAGCCACAACTGCGAGTCTAGGCTCGGCGAGCTGTCGCGTAGCAGCGGCGCCCCGATCCTGTTCTCGAGGATCTTCCCCGTCTATCGCAGCCGATATGACAAACGCGATGCCCTCATCGTCGAGAGTTGGGCCCACTGGCTGCTCGATCAGCAGCGGCTCCGCACATACGGCGAGTGGTTTCAGCTGCATCCGATTGAAGCATGCGACCTCGTGGACAGGCTGATTCGCCACGCGCCTAACGACCCGCCCGGCACAATCGACTTGACGTACGTCCGATCGTTCTGGCAAACTACAGACGGTTGGGGCCCTATAGGGCCTTTCGCGCAAGCGACCCGAGCAGCTGCCCCGACCCCTCGTATCGAGACACCCTCCGCGGAGGTGACCCCTGTGGACACACAGACGGCGACTATCGGCCGCCCCTCGAAGGCCGAGGAGCGCCGTCGCACAGCCCGGTTCCTCACCCTCGCCGCGACGGGTGTGCGCCTCGACCTGGCCGCCCGCCAAGCCGGTGTGAAAGCCGAACGAGCGTTGCGTCTCGTGTCCGACCGTGACGAGTTCGACGCCGCTCTACAGGCAATGGGAACCGCGGCCTGATGAGCCTCCAGCATTCCGACGGGCACCGCCATTTGCCCGTCCGTTTGTGCGACCTGAAACCCGAAGTCCTCCGGCATGCTGCCCTCGCCGCAGCCCGGCAGGAAACCGATCCGACAATCGTCGACCTGATTTTGCACGCAGCCCTGTGCCCGTCAGACCACGTGTTCTACGTTCACGCATCCGCCGCCCCCATCCTCCGGCAGGCCGCAGCATGACCACCACGCTTGTCGCCGCAACCGAAGCCGCACTAAGGTGCCTCGCCCAGCGCGACCGGGGCAAACATCAGTTGCCGCTCTCGGAAATACATCGGATTTGGGTTAGCGAATACGCGTTGAATGAAGCGGCTGCAGCCAAGCTCGGTGCCGCGCTCGAGCACGCTGCTGCAGCCCGAACGCATCGGAAGGCAGCATGAGCGCGGCAGCACGTGCGAAGATGCCGGCGAAACGAGAGACGTTCACGGCCGCGAAACGACAGCGGTTCCTCGACGCAATCCGTGACGGCAAAAACCGGCAGCAGGCCGCAGCCCTCGTCGGTCTCACCGGATCTCGCGTCCGGAAAGTCAGTCGCGAAGGCTCCACCTCCTACGACCCCGTGTTCGCCGACCTGTACGCCGAAGCGCTCGAGGACGGCAACGCCCACACCGCCGAAATCCTTGCCGAAGAAGGATTGCGGAGGCAACTCGGGTCGAATCCGACGTCGAAGTCTGATCGTGGTTTGCACAACGAACGGATCTTTCGGGATCCCGACTACCGAGCGGCACACCGGCAGGCTCCGAGCGTGTCCGTCACGACCGAGATGGAAGTGACCCATGTCCACATCGCCCTCGAACAACTCCGAGGACAACTCGCCGAAGTCGTCGACCTTGACGCCGCGCGAGCAACGGTTAGTCGCGCAGCGAGCGCTGGCCGAACTCTCACCGGCTGAGCTCGCCACCTTCCGCATCGGCCTCAGCCAGGGAGACATCAGGCCCGACGACGCACAGTTGCAGGCGCTCGCGGGATGCTGGGAACTCGTCGCCCGCGAAGCCCAGCTCCCGCCAGACGGCGACTGGCTCGTCTGGTACATGCGCGGCGGCCGAGGGTCTGGCAAAACCCGTACGGGTGCTGAAACGCTCGCACGCTGGATTCGCGCCCACCTTCACGACGGCACCGCCGGCGACTGGGCGATCGTCGCACCGACGTTCGGGGATGGCCGCGACACCTGTGTCGAGGGCCCCTCCGGACTCCAACGAGCGTTGGGCGGCGAGGGCGGAGGCATCATTCGCCCGGACGGTTGGAACAGGTCTCACGGCGAACTTCATTTGGTTGACGGATCCCGCGTGTACATCGACGGCGCCTCCGACGGTGCAGAACGGATTCAGGGGAAGAACCTGCGGGGCGCGTGGTGCGACGAGATCGGCTTGTGGGACAAATGGGACGTTTCGTGGAATGAGTCTCTCGCGTTCGCCGTCCGTCTCGCCCCCGGTTTGATCGTCGCGACAGGCACACCAAAGCAGGGTCATGGTCTCGTGAAGCAATTGCTTGACGACTCTCGGGTTGTCGTGACGCGCATGCGGATGGCCGACAACCTCGCGAACCTTCTGCCGGCGGTTGTGGAGGCGCTCGAGCGCAGGTGGTCGGGCACCCGGCGTGGCCGCCAGGAGCTCGAGGGCGAATTCCTGAACGAAGTCCCTGGAGCGTTGTGGACGGTCGCGATGATCGAAGTCCATAGGCTTCAGGTTCCGCCCGAGTTGGGTCGCACGGTTGTCGCGGTCGACCCTTCCGGATCCGCGGACGAGGACACAGGCACCAGCGAGTGCGGCATCATCGGGGCGGCCGTGTCACCCTTAACAGGTCACGGATACGTGTTGGCCGACCGATCACGCCATGCGAGCCCTGACAAGTGGGCGCGAGCTGCTGTCGACCTGTACCACCAGCTTCAAGCCGATTCGATCGTTGCGGAACGCAACTTCGGCGGCGAAATGGTGCGCTCAGTCATTTCGGCTGTTGATCCGAACGTCCCCGTGAAACTCGTGACCGCGTCACGCGGGAAACGCTTGCGAGCCGAGCCCGTCGCAGCGTTGTACGAGCAAGGCCGTGTTCATCACGTCGGTTTGTTCGCCGAGCTCGAGGAGCAGCAGACAACGTGGGTTCCTGACGCCGGTATGCCGTCCCCCGACCGTGTTGACGCTGTCGTGTGGGCGTTCACGGAACTGATGATCGACCAGCGGGGCGGCGTCCAATATCAGGCGTACGGCGGCCACTCCGAACCGGTTGTGCGCGTGGGTGATCTTCGCTTGGTTGGTTCCCGCTACGTCGACAGAAAGTAGGCGCCGTGTGGGACTCCTGGGAAGGATCAGAGCGGCTGTGAACGGCAGCGAGTACGTCGGCAAAGACGTTCAGGACTGGTTGGACGACTGTTGCGACATGGGATCCCGGAAGTCCGACTACACGTTGTACACCGACTTTTACGACGGCAAAGTGGGTGCTAGGTTGCGCGACCGGGCCCGAGAGTATTTGGTTCGTCACGGGGTTGAGTTCTCCGAGAACTTCGTGGAGCCTGTCGTCGACAGTGCGGCGGAACGCCTTGAGGTTGTCGGATTCGTGACCGACGGCGCGACCGTTGACGAAGCCTCGGGTGCGACCGTCGATGCGGCCGCCGAGGTTCTCGACGACTGGTGGCAGCTGAACCGGATGGACGGTGTGGCCGGCACCGTCCACACGCGCACACTCATTCAGGGTGACGAGTTCGTGATCGTCGACTACGACGCCGACGTTGGGCGTCCTCGCTTCTATCGGCAGCAACCCCATCAGATGAGCGTCGAGTATTCTCCCGACGATCCTGACGTCCTCGACCGGGCCGTGAAGGTGTGGCAGTCTGAGGAGGAGTCCAACCAGAATCCGGCGGGCCGGCCGATCACACGGTTGAACGTGTATTGGCCTGATCGGATCGAAAAGTGGTTTCGGCTGTCGACTGGCACGGAAGGGAAGGGCGGCTGGGGAAAGTGGCTCGACGACGACGACGTGTGGCCGACACCGTGGGTTGATGCGGCCGGCGAACCATTGGGAGTCAACGTCATCCATTTCCGCAGCAAAGCGTTGGGTGACACGTACGGGCGCTCGAGGGTGCGAGCCACCATTCCGTTTCAGGAGCAGCTGAACAAATATTGTGCTGATCTGAACGACCTTGTCGACAATCATGCGTTGCCGCAGGACGTCGTCACCGGGGTGGCGGGAGATTCGACGTTCAAACGGGTGCCGGGCGATGTGTGGCAGTCGCCGTCGACGGAAGCGAAGTTCGACCGTCTCGAAGCGTCACCCGTCAGCAATCTGCTCGAGGCGATCGAGGGGGTGCTGTCTCGGTTGGCTCGACGTTCTCGGGTGCCGATGCATCTGTTGACGGGCGGCACGCCTCCGTCGGGTGAAGCTCTGAAAACGTCGGAGTCGGGGTTGGTTGCGGTCGTGAAGGACATGCAAATTGCGTTTGGCAACTCGTGGGAGGACATGATGGCGGTCGCGGTGCGCCTGTCTGACGTGTTCGGCACCACCAGTTTGGGTGATCTTGTGATTTCGGCGGAGTGGGCGAACCCCGAAACAAGGTCGGACACCGCCGATCTCGAGATTGCGTTGAAGAAACGTCAGTTGGGTGTGTCGGATCACACGATTCTGAACGAACTGGGTTACGACCCCGTGAAGGAAAAGGAACTCGTGGTCGAGGAAACTCGGGCGAAGGCTGACGCTCAGGGCGCTGTGTTCGACCGCGGCGGACTGCCCGTCTAGGATGGGGTTGTGAGCGACGCCGTTTCGTGTGATGGGCCGGATTGTCCGAACGTCGGCCGCTTCCCGTTTTTGGGGTGGGCTCATGTGACGATCACCGGGGGCTCGGCTCGCATGGACTTCTGTTCGTGGGGATGTTTGGGGGCGTTCGTGATGGACGCGTCTGGAACCGTGAGTGCGTTTGAGCAAGAGTTGGCGCGACTTCGCGCCGACCCCGACACGCTATGACGCCGTCGGAGCGGCTCGCGTCGCAACGAGCGGCACAACTGGCAGCCGACGAAGCCGCCGCCCGCGAGCTCGCACGACGATACGGAGTAGCGTGGGCACGCGTCAAAGCCGATCTGGAACGGCTGACAGGCCAGATCGCCGCAGCACGGTTGGCCGGAGAAACCGTTGACGAAGCATGGCTGATCCGTCATGGTGTCCTCGAGCGCCTCGAACGCAGGGTGCTGACGGAAACGCAGGTGTACGTCGATTTTGCCGAGGGACGCATCACTGCCGACCAGGCACGGGCGTTCGCTGCAGGTCATGCGGACGCGTTTGCGTTGGTGAACGCAACGACGCCGGCGGCGTTTCTGCCGTTGCAAGCGATCGTTGCCCGCACAACAGTGGGTGCTCCGTTGCGCTCTTTGCTCGAGCGGATCGCCCCGGACGCAGCGTCGGCGGCAGCCGACATGCTGGTGGAGGCTGTCGTGGCGGGCACGGGGCCGCGCGAGACGGCCAGAGCACTTCGGGACACGTTGCAGGCTCCGTTGTGGCGGACGTTGCGGATAGCGCGTACGGAGACGATCGGCGCCTACCGTGATGGTGCGATCGACACGTATAAGGCGAACCGGGATGTGCTCGAAGGTTGGGTGTGGATCGCACAGCTGTCGACGCGCACGTGTGCTGCATGCTGGGCGTTGCACGGAACCGTCCACCCTGTTGACGAGGCGTTCGCCTCGCATCCGAACTGCCGCTGTTCGCCGGCGCCCCGGACGCGTTCGTGGGCTGATCTCGGTTTCCCCGGTGTTCCCGAAACCCGGTTGGACGTCACACCGGGCGCGGAACGCTTCGCTGCTTTACCTGGCTCGTCCAAACTCCGGATTCTCGGGCCCGGCAAGCTCGCTGCCTACGAGGACGGCAGCATCGCGCTTGACGATCTTGTGCAGAACACGTTGTCGCCCGTGTGGGGCCCTGGTATTCGCGAGCGCTCCTTGCGGGACGCGCTCCTCACGAGCTGATCGATTCGGCCGCGCTCGAGGCCGTGGTAGGGCGGGTTGGCGTGTTCCGGTTCTTTTCCTCCTTTCCGCCGGGCAACGGGCCCTCGGGCAACGTGCGCCACCCCACCCCTCTTCTTTGCACCACCATCCAAGCCGCGAGAGCGGCCCCTATCAGGAGGCGAGATGCCACCCACCCCGAAAACACCATCGTCCGAAACGCTCGAAGCACCCGAACCGCAAACGGAAGTCGACGCGCTCACGCTGATCCTCGAACGATTCGACCAGGCCGACCGCAGAATCGACGACCTCGAACGCCTTGTCCGATCGCAAGCGCAAGCGCACACAGACAGCGAGTTCGTTCCCGCCCAATACCGTGACGACGAACCGTTCGACCCATCAGGGCCACCACGGCAGCCACGCAACATTGGCCGCCAAGCACGCGCCCTTTGCGTCGAGTGCGGCGCGACGCTCCCCGCCCATTACGACCAGTGTTCCGACTACAAGACGCCGAAAGCCGCAGCATGAGCGACGAGACGCCGGCGGTTGTGTTGACGGTCGTCGCGGAATCCGATCTCGAATGGTCGTCCGTCCCCGATCATCACGGCTACACGCTCGTGAAGGGGCAGGAAATGAAGTTCACGTCTGTCGACACTTTGTACATTCGGGCCAAGGCGCCCAGTCAGGAGAGCCGAGATGGCTGAAGACCCCGACCCGACCGGAACGCCGGACTCACCCGACGTCGAGACCGATCTGCCGGCAGCTGATCTGCCGGAGGCGTTCGATCAGGAACGTGCGATGGCGACGATCCGCAAACAGCGCGAAGAAGTCAAAACGTACAAGGCGCAAGCGAAGGAAGCGGAGGCGCTTCGCAACCGGTTGCAACAGATCGAGGACGCCGACAAAACGGAGTCGCAACGCCTCACAGACCAGGTTGCCGACTACCAGCAGCGCGAACAAACGTGGGCAGCCGAGAAGAAAGACACGTCGCTACGTTTGGCAGTCAGCGAACGCGCACAAGAACTCGGGATCACGAGCCCCAGGCTCGCGGTCGCCGCACTCAAAATGGACGGCACCACGATCGAGTGGGACAACGAAGACAATCCCACGAACCTCGACGACGTCCTCGCCGAACTCATCGAGAGAGAGCCCGGCCTGAAAGGCACACCCGCCCCACCAAGGAAGCCCGCCACGAACGCAGGCGACGGCGGCAAAGAAGGGCCGCCTCCTGCACTCACGGCGGAAGAGCTCGAAGCGGCCGTACGGTTCGGCAAGACGCCGGAACAGTACGCCGCGTTGAAGGACGTCAAGTCGTTCGACGACTGGACGTCCTTGCAAGCAAAGCAGTAGCAGCAAAGCCCCGATCCCTCCAAGGCGAGCGGACGGCACCAAGCACCATCCCACCGCAAACGTCAACAGAAGGGATCTGCTCATGGCAGGTTTCACGATCGCAGGACGTCTCTCCGGAGGCGCCCCCACGATCATCACCATGAAGGCGAAGGACACCGAAACACTGTCCTTCGGTGACATCGCGAACGTCGAGACCGGCGAGATCGATCTCGGAGCAACGGGCGACACAACGCTCGTTGGCCCGATCGTGTCCGCGACCGTCGCCGCTGTCGACTCGACAACCAACATTCAGGTGTGTGTCGACCCTGACGTCATCCTTCAGACGGCAGACGCGAACGCAAGGCTGGCAGGAGCCACACTCGACCTGTCCGGCGCAACCGGCGCGCAGACCCTCGCGGCGAGCTCGAACAAAGAGTTCATCGTGGTGCATGCGAAGTCGGCGACCATGGAGACCCAGGTGCTGTTCAACGTGGGTCATCACCTCTTCAACAAGGCCCAGTAGGGAGGCTGAGAAATGGCTGTTTCTTCCCATTGGGCAGACCTGCTCACCCCGGCTCTGTCGGACGCGTTCTACACGAACTTCGGCCGAGTCCAGTCCTCGATCCCGTCTTTGTTCTCTATGCGTAGCTCCGGCCGCGCAGACGAACAGTCGATCGGTGTGGGGGCTCTCGGAGCTAAAAACTGGGCGTTCGACGGAGCGAACGGCTCCGGACGCGTCAACTACGACGACCTCAACAAGGGGTTCAAGACGACGTTCACGCACGTCCAGTTCGCGAAGGGCTTCTACGTCGAACGGAAACTCGTCGACGACAACCTGACCGACATCGCGTTCGACTCGTCCGCACAGTTGGGCGACTCGGCATTCCGCAAGCGAGAGCTTTCGGCGGCGTCGGTCTTCAACAACGCGTTCACGTCGACGACGAACGCGGACGGCAACTCGACGCTCGGCGCCGACGGCGTCGTCCTGTGCTCCGCATCACATCCGTACTCGGCAGACGACGCCACAACACAGTCGAACACCGGGACAGCCGCCCTCACGAAAGCGAACGTGTCCGCGGCCCGCGTATCGATGATGAGGCTCACAGACGACCGCGGCGACATCATGAACATCATGCCCGACACGATCCTCGTTCCCCCGGACTTGGAAGACGCGGCGCTCGAGATCACGAAGTCGCTTCTCGACCCGACGTCGGCGCAGAACGCGATCAACCCGCAGGCAGGCCGCTACCGGCTGATCGTGTGGAACTACCTGACCGACACGAACAACTGGTTCCTGATCGACTCGACCGCGATGCGCAACAGTCTGCGGTGGTACGACAGGATTCCGCTCGAGTTCGGCCGTGAGGAGGACTTCGACACGTTCACCGGCAAGTACCGCGCGTACATGCGGTACTCGTACGGTTGGACGCGTTACGAGTGGCTCCTGGGCCAGAACGTCGCGTAGGGAGGTGCTTGGCTGATGGCTGAGTCAAACTTCCCGAACGGCGTGTCTGTGTCGTCGGGTCATGTCGGGAACGTCGCTCCGATCGTGACGGCGACGGGCCTTCGGATGGCAGCGGGGTCGGCGGTGCTGTCTAACGCCGGCACCGTCGACGTCGCAACTGGCCTCACGACCGTCCTGTATGCGCAGGCAACACCCTCCGGGCTGCTGTCTTCGACTGCAGGGACGATCGCGGGCTTCAGTTCGGTGACGGCGTCAGTGAAGGCATCCGGCACGCTGATGCTGAAGGGCTACGACCAGATGGGGACGGCGTCCGGTGTGATCGGCACCGCTTTCTGGATGGCGATCGGCACGTGATGTGTTCGCTTGGGCTCGCTCCTGCTTCGGTGGGGGCGGGCCTTCGCGTGCCCGGGCTCGCCCAATGAGTTCGCTTGCCGACCGGTATGAGCGCCGTTATCCGGGCACCGGGATTTCGGAGGCGCACAAGGAGGAGCGGCAGGAGCGCCACGACTTGAAGGCTGGCGTTCGTTCTGGCAGGCGTTCGACAAGGCTTCGCGGCATCGTCATCCCGGCGTCCGCCGCTTTCGACCCTACGACCGGGAGGTTGCGACCGTGAGCGTTTCCGTCCATAGGCTTGTGATCAGCACGAACGCATGGGGCGGCGGCACGGCTTTGTCGGTGCTCCCGTTGTCGGGCTACATCCTCGAGATCAGGGCTCCGAACGCGGCGTCACAGTTGACGGCCGGCGGCACCGGAGATTTCACGTTTACGCGGAGTGCCGATGGCGGCACCGTTCTCGACGTGACGAACCAGGCGGCACCGTTTCAGTATCAGCCGCGCCCGGTGTTGAACACGACGGCTGGGGGTACTGCTGCGTTGCCCGCATATCTGAATCAGGGTGTGCCGATCGACGACCATCTTCGGCTTACGGTTGCGCAGGCGGCTGTGTCGACGTCCGGCACCGTTTTCGTTCATGTCGACTCGCGCGACTGACATGCGCGGCGTGACCATCCAATGACAAGGGAGTGACACGATGACTACAGGTATTGCAGCGGCGTCGGCGAACGCGATTTTGGATGCGTATTGCCGTTCGGTGACGTACACGGATCCGGTTGGGTTTTTCGTGAAGTTGCATTTGGGTGATCCGGGTGCGTCGGGTGCGTCGAATGCTGCGTTGGAGACGACTCGGAAGGCTGTGACGTTTTCGGCTGCGGCGTCGGGTGCGATCACTAATTCGGCGGCACTCACGTGGACTGCCGTTTCGACAACCGAGACGTTCTCTCATGTGTCGTTTTGGGATGCGGTGACTGTCGGCACGTTCCTCGGTTCGGATGATCTGAATGTGGCGCGGGCGATGACGGCGGGTGACACGTTCGAGATCGCGATCGGCGACCTTGACATCACTTTGGGTACTTTGGCGGCATGAGCAGAGTCACGTACGGTGGCGGCGGAGACAATTCCGGCTACTGCGTCGCCCAGTATTTCTTCGATGCTGTTGGGCTTGCGGTCGACACTCCGTTTTTCGTAGCCGACCGAACGTATGTGGTGGCGTCGATCCAGTTGCGCCTCGAGGTGGCAGGCAGTGCCGGCGGTGCTGTCACCTGCCAAATCAGGAAGGCGCCGTCGGGCACCGCGATCGCGTCAGGCACGTTGTTGCATTCGGGCACCGGGAACCTGAAAGGGACGGCCGCGACGAACCAGACGCTGACGTTGTCTACGGTCGATTCCGACGTGAACATCCCGTCCGGCACCTGCATCGGTTTCGACCTCACGGGCGTTTCGACCGCAGCCAAAGGTTGCGTCACCGTCCTCCTCATACCGAAAGGCTAAGGCATGCCAGGCCAACCCACGTTCATGCAGGTGATTTACGCGGGAGGGGTTGCCGACGGTACCGCTGTGACGGCGGCGGCTGAGACGGCGCTCGTTCCTGACTACACGCTGCCGGCGGGAATCATGCGGCCCGGCGACCGTTTGAAGTACGTGTTGTTTGGGCGTATGTCGACGGTCATCACGACGCCGGGGACGTGGACGTGGCAGCTTCGTTGGGGCGGTGTGGGCGGCACATCTTTGGCGAGTTCGGGCGCGATCGTTCCCGACCCGACGGCCGCTTCCACGAACGTCGCGTGGCGAGTCGAGTTCAACATGGTGATCCGCACAATCGGTTTGACGGGTACCGCGATAACGTGGGGGCAACTGTGGCATAACGACATCGACGACGGCGCGGCAGCAGTCGGGAACCTACAGACGGCGCTGTCGAACCAGATGGCTGTGTTCCCGAACGCAGCCGCGGCCGTGACGATCGACACGACGACCTCGAAAGCTCTTACGCCGACGATCACGCCGTCGGTCGCTACAGGCTCGATCACATGTCACGACTGGTACCTCGAGTCGAAGGTTTGAACAATTGGAGCGCGAGCATTGACCCGGCGGCTTTGGCGGTGGTCTTGTGACGTACGTTTCGGAGGTTTTGGCGGACACGCCAATCCTGTTTTATCAGTGCGCTGATGCGTCGGGGGCGCTTGTCGATTCCTCCGGTAACGGCATCGATGCTGCCGTCCAGGATGGTGTTGCTGGTTACCAGTTGGCTGGCGCCACACCGTCCGTTTCACCGAATTACGGTGTTTGGATTGACGAAGATCCGACGACGTTCGCGGCCCCGAACAACGCGGTTTTCAACACCACTCCTGACGTGATGTCGTATGAGGTGTGGCTTAGGCGGCGGCGCTCAGGTGCTTTCGAGGAGTGCATTTGCACGATCTCGAACGACGGCGGGTTTTTCTCGATCAATAACGACAAGATCCAGCTGTCGAAATCGAATGTCGGGATGGTTGCACTGTCGACCGCGACGATCACCGACACACTCTGGCATCACATCGCCGCCACGAAGGACGGGTCGACTCTCAAACTTTACCTCGATGGTGTTGATGTGACCGACACCACCGGCAGCCAGACGTTCACGACCACGACTAACACTTTCCAGATCGGTGGGCAGGGAGGGTATTACCTCAACGCTGATCTATCGATGCTGGCGTTTTACGATCAGGCTCTTTCGGCGGCGCGGGTGTTGGCGCACTACAACGCGGCCGCCATCGACTTGTTCTACTATCCTCCCGCGCTCCCGCCGTTCCGCACCGGCCCGTATGGCCGATACCCGGTGGTACCGAGGTTCCTTACAGCTTTCAGCGGCTACGAAGCTACGACCGTATATGGGTCGTCGTCGATGGATCTGTCGGTCGGATACGCGACAGCCGGGTACGCGACGAAGACGGGCGCGACCGCAACCGACCTCACTATCGGGTTCACGACGGCGGGGTTCGCGAAGAAGACGGGTTCGGTCACACAGCCGCTCACGATGGCGTTCGCGACTGCCGGATTCGCAACTAAAACGGGGAGCGTCACCCGACCACTGACTGTCGGATTCACGACAGCGGGCTTCGCGAAGAAGACGGGGGCGGTGACGTTCCCGCTCACCATCGCGTACGTCACGGCCGGGTTCGCGAAGAAGACGGGCGCGAGCACGTTCCCCCTCACCCTGACGTACACGACCGTCGGCGCAGCCAAACTCCTCGGCTCAGTCAGCTTCCCGCTCACGCTCTCCCTCACGACCGTCGGCACCCGCAAAGCCGTCGGCGGCACAACCATGTCGCTCACGCTCGGATACACGACCGTAGGACGAGTCGGAGCGTTCGGCAGCAGCACGTTCCCGCTCACCGTCTCCTACACCACAGCTGGGTTCGCCACAAAGACAAGCGCGCTCACGTTCCCTCTGGCAGCGACGTTCACGACAGCGGGGGCAGCCAAGAAGTTCGGGGCCGCCACGCTACCGCTGTCGATCACCTACACCACGGCCGGATACGCGATCAAGACCGGGGCACTCAGTCTGCCGCTCACCGTCGCGTTCACAACAGCCGGATACGCGAAGAAAACGTCGACCCTGACGTTCCCGATCTCCGCCACCTTCACGGCAGCAGGCTACGCCCTCAAATACGGCGTGACCACCTACCCGCTCACAATCGGCTACACAACCGCCGGCGCGATCTCAGGAACCACAAAGTACGGGTCAGCCACATCCAACCTCACCATCAGCTACACGACAGCCGGGTACGCCACAAAGACCTCGTCCGCCACGCTCCCACTCACAATCTCGACCAGCACCGCCGGATACGCAACCAAAACGGGGAGCGTCACCCGGCCGCTCAACTTCACGTACACCACAGCCGGAACCAGGAAGCGGCTTGGCTCCGTCAGCTTCCCGCTCACGATCGCATACACGGCAGCAGGCCACGCAACCAAAACGTCGAGCAGCACCTTCCCGCTCACGACCAACTACACGACGAACGGCGAAAAAACAACAACCACCTCATACGGATCCGCGACTGTAGGACTGTCGATCGTCTACGGCACCAACGGATACACCATCAAGACCGGGTACGCTTACGGGGGTGACTCGTCGGTCGGGGTCGTGTTCGGTGGTGACTCTGCTGACCCTGACACCGGGTACGCTTACGGGGGTGACTCGTCGGTCGGGGTCGTGTTCGGTGAAGACGGGAGAGCAGGCTGATGGGGGTTTACCAGAACGGGACTTTTGTCAGGATCACCGAAACCTTCGGTATCGAAACGGTGCCGGGCAACTTCCTGACATTCGTTCCCACTGACCCGACGACCGTCACCTTCTACCTTCGTGACCCTGACAACACAGTCGTCACCTACGTCTTTGGCGTTGATGGGGAGATCACGAACCCCTCGGTGGGTGTCTACATTTTCGAGCCGGGAGCAAGCAGTCTCGGTGGCAACTGGTTTTACCGGGCGGAAGGGACGGGAGCGGTTGTCGCAACGATCGAAGGTGAGTTCACGATCCTCCCTTCCTCGGTGCTCGCTCCGGTTGTCAGCGAACCCGTCAACGGACCCTGTCAGGTCTGGTGCGATCCGCAGGACATCATCGAGTGTTCCATCATCGACGTTGGTTCCGACACAAGCATCCTTGAAGCAGCAGCGGCAGCAGCATCCGAAGTGCTGTTCGAGCTTTCCGGGCGACAGTATTCAGGACGATGCTCGCAAACTGTCAGGCCGTGTTCTGACGGCTGCGGCTGCTGGCCTTCCCTGTTCCCTGGTTTGTCACCCGGTGCCCCTCAGTACCCGGCTGGTTGGGGGCCGTGGGGCTTCTGGCGCGGAGGATGGGGATGGGGAGGCTCTGACTGCGGCTGCTCGTGCCTTTCCCGAGCGCTCCTTCCCGGCTACCCGGTCACCTCGATCACGTCCGTGAAGATCGACGGTGTTGCTCTCGCGACAACCGAATACCGTTTGGACGAATGGCGGTACCTGACACGGATGGCTGACGCAAACGGTGACGCCCAGTATTGGCCCGGATGCCAAAGGCTCGACCTCGACGACACCGAGGAAGGAACGTGGTCAGTCACCTATGTGCACGGTGTCGTTCCTCCCGAGATCGGCAAGCAAGCAGCGGCGCAACTCGGAGCAGAGATTTACCAGTCATGCATAGGCGGGGCGTGCAAACTCCCTTCAGGAACCGTTCAGGTGACACGGGCAGGGGTGAGCATTCAGAAGGCACCGTTCGTCTCCTGGGGTATGCAGAGAGGAAACTGGGCGACAGGTCTGCCTCTCGTCGATCTTTTCCTTTCGAGCCGAAACCCTGCGGGGCTGAAGCGAAGGCCCGTTGGCTGGGGTCCGGGGCAACCGAAATATGCTCGTAAGGTCGGCGTATGAGCGTCGTCGTTTCCACCGTCGAGAGCGTCACCACTCTCGCTCGTGAGGTGCTCGCGGTTGCCGAGGATTCTCTTGCGCTTACCGCTGGCGGGATTCCCGCTCGCTCCTACATCGCCCCCGATCCAGTCATCATGGATTGCTGCCCCTTCCTCTCGGTTTCGGTCCCGAGGATCGGTGAGGAAACGACATCTCCTTTCTCGCCTCCGGCCGCGACAGGCCATCGGACGCAGTTCGGCAGAGTCAACCTCGTCTCCTTCAACGTCGTTGCCGTTCGCTGCGCTCCCGAATCCGACAACGCCGACGACATCGAGTACGTGACTGACCTTGTCTTGCAGGATGGCTGGAGCCTGTGGTGTGGCTTCTATGACGCGATCAGGGACGGCAGGTTCAAGGACGAATGTCAGAACACCCATTTTGACTCGGGGACGGCAGTGAGGGAGCAGGGCATGTGTGTGGGATGGCTCTTTCGGTTCCGTACCGAGTTGAACGGCATCCCGCAAGCCTGATGTCTTTCGTGCCGAACGTGGCGGGATTGGAATTCCTGTTCACGAACCCGACAGGCGGCATCGCTGATGAACTGAGTGCGCAGGGTGATCGGCTCGTTGCTGTCTCACGCGACTACCTGGGAACACAGTGGCCGGGTGGCCCTAGTTCTCCTCCGCAGCCGTTCCGTCGTTCGGGTGACTTGCAGGCTTCAATCCGTGCCACTGAGCCTCGGGTGGTGGACAGCGTTTTGCAGGTTCAGTTGGTCGCTGATGCTACTCACCGGGGTTGGGCGTACCCGTTCGTCTTGCGCGAGCGCGGCTTCCAGTTCATAGACCTCGATGTTTTGTCGTAGCGGTGTCCTGAGTCGCGGTTAGGATTATGGCTGCGGGAGGTCGTCGGCGAGGCGGACTCCCGCACTAAATCCTCGCCAACCGAAGGAGAGACATGAGGGATTTTGACAAGGAGCGCACCGAGCGCCACGGGGAGCGCGAGAGAGCGCTGGGCGACCGAGACATTACCTTCGGCGGCGAAGTTTTCCGCTACGAATCGAACGTCTCCTACGACGTTTTGCGCCGTCTGACATCGGATGTTCCGTTGCAGGGTGAGGCGTACATCACCGCGATCGAGAACTCGGTGCTGGATCTGATCGAGGATGAGGGTGACGCGCACAAGCGGTTCCTGAAGCTGTGCAAACGGAAGAAGGACCCGGTCACGTTCGATGACTTACAGACGCTGTGTACGGCGCTCGTGGAGTTGGCGTTCAGCCGCCCTACGGAAGCGTCCTTGCCCTCTGGCGATGGACGCGAGACAACTGGAACGACATCGACGGAGCCAACGTCTTCCGAACCGGCCGTGGCATCGGCAGCCTGAGTGGCCCGGAACTCATCAACCTTGTGTATCACTCGTTGGTGCGCAACATGAGTCAGCCTGAGCGGGCGAAACTCGATCTGGACTTGGCTCCTGCCGAGATGCGGGAGAAGACGATCGACCAGCAGAACGCTGAGGCGATGAAGCTGTTTACGGGCGGCAAGGAGATGCCGATGCCGCAGCCGCTTGCTCATAAGAGGCGTAAAACGTGAGTGGGGTAGATGTAGGGACTGCGTTCGTCACGGTCTTGCCAACGCCGGGCGTTTTCCAAGCCGCGCTCATAGCGCAGGTGAATGCGGCGGTCGTGAAAGCGCAAGCGCAAATCACACCTCTGGTCGTTGGGGCCGCGACAGCAAGCAACGCTCGGACGGGGCAAGCTGCTGCTGCCGCGACAACCCAGACAACCGCTCTTGCCAACGCCGCGACCTTGGCTGCTGGTGCAACATCGACGCAGGCTCGTGCTGCTCTTGCCGTCACGAAAGCGTTGGACGCAGAGGCGGTAGCGAACGCACGTCTTGCCTCGGCCATCGCCGCCGGTACCAATCAGCAGCGCATCCAGACGCTGACGACGCGAGCGGCCATCGCTACCGAGTCCGTTCGGATCTCCCAGTTGCGAGTGCAGGAGGCAGCCGTTGTCAGTTCGACGGCGAACGCGAACGCAGCACGCGGCGCTCTCGTTGGATTGTCTCGCATCACTCCCGGCGTGGTGCTTGGTCTTCAGGGAATAGGTGTCGCGGCCATCGTCGCTGGTTTGGCGATCAAGTCGGCGGTCACGTCTGCTGCTGATTTCGAGGAGCAGATCAACACGTTCGCTGCTGTCACCGGAGCGTCTGCTGATGAGATCAGGAGAGTGCAGCAGGCAGCACAGGATCTCGGTGCGGATCTGAGTCTCCCTGCTACGTCCGCCGGTGATGCTGCGGTTGCGATGACGGAACTCGCGAAAGCCGGGTTGTCCGTCAACGACACGCTGGATGCTTCACGAGGCGTGTTGCAGTTGGCGACGGCAGCGAACATTGACGTTGGCTCGGCAGCCCAGATCGCTGCCACCCAGTTGAACGCCTTCCAACTCGCTGGCGATCAGGCAACTCGGGTTGCCGAACTCCTCGCTGACGCTTCGATTGCCGCCCAAGGCGAGATCACCGATTTCGCCGCTGGCTTCCAGCAGGTGTCGGCGGTTGCGAATCAGGTGGGGTTGAGCATCGAGAACACGACGGGGTTGCTGACGCAACTCGGTTTGGCTGGATTGAAGGGCGCTGACGGAGGCACGTCTCTGCGTACCGCCTTGCTTCGCTTGGTGCCGACGACGAAGGAAGCCAAGTTGTTTCAGGATGCTTTGGGAATCAGCATTGATAAGACGCTGTCGATTGGCGAGCAGATCGTCCCGCTGATCGAGCAGTACCGCACCGCGCTTGCCGATTTGACTCCTGTTCAGCAGCAGCAGACACTCACTCAGATTTTCGGTCAGGACGCGATCCGGGCTGCATCCATCATCTTCTCGCAGCAGGAGGGGGAACTTCGCCGGTTGACCGCTGCGTTTGAGGATCAGAACTCGATCCAGGATCTGACGGAAGCGAAAGCGAAGGGGCTGAAGGGACAGTTCAGGGGACTTCAGTCACAGACGGAAACGCTGGGGTTGAAGTTGGGCGATCTGGTTGATGGGCCTTTGACCGAGTTGACGGGCGAACTCGCCAATATCGTCTCTGGAGCCAATGAAGCTGCCGACGCTATGGCTGCCTTCTTCAGTAAGATCGGCTCGATCGAAGTCCCTGACTTCTTGAGGGAAGATCAGGGAGACACACTAGGTGATTCTCTCGAAAGGATCGCCAAGCGCGCTGCTTTCTTCCTCCCGAAGACAGGGAAGGAGGTTGTCAATCAGATCAAGAAGGCTCGTGCAACGGTACGTGAGGAAATAGCGCGGCAGGCTCGCTTGGATGCTCTTGCAGACGGTGGGCAGTTCGGTATCACGACGCTACCTCCCGATCCCGGCCCAGCCCCTAATGCAGTGAGGAATGGTCCCACTCCTGTCTTGACGGAATCGGCGAAGAGAAGAAGGGCGGCGATCGAGGAAGCTACTCGTGCAAAGGCTGAATCCGACAAAGCCCTGGAGGGAATTCTCGTTCCATTGAAGTTGCGACAGGCTGTCATCGACGCTCAGATTCGAGGATCACTGCAAGCCGAACTAGTTGCCGACAACAAGATCGTGGCTTTCTTCAAGGCCAAGCTGTCTCGGCTGAAGAAGGGCACGGAGGCGTTCCTGGTTGTGTCGGGACAGTTGCAGTCGGCGCAGTCCCAGCGTGACGCTGTTTTGGGCGAGATCGCCTCTAATGAGGATAGGGCTGCGGCGGAGCAGGAGGCACGGAGGCGGGATGCGGCGGCGGAAGCCACACGCCGTGCCAACGAGGCAATCGAGAACGAGAGGCAGCGTCAGGCCGCGCAGGAGCAGTTGCGTCAGACGATCCTTGACATCCAACTTCAGAGCAGCGACAACCGAATATCCCGTGCGTCAGGAACGACGAGGACATCTGACGAAAAGCGCGAGTTCAACATTCGCATCAAGATTCTGGATACCGAGAGGGATCGTTTCGCGGCTATCGCTCGTGCGGCGAAGAAGGGTTCCCAGAAGGCTCTTGATGCGACCCTGGAGGTGAAGCGGCTGGACGGGCAGATCATCGCGATTCGGACTCAGATCAAGAACCTCGGCAAGAGCACGGGTGGTGGAGATAGCGGAGGCTTTACGCTCTCCCAGTTGTTTCAGGAGGCAGCCGATCAGTTCAACACATTCGGTTCCAACATCGCGGGTCGCAACGGTGTGCTTTCCGGCCAGGACGCAAGGGGAGCACTAGGGCAAACCGTGAAAGCGTTGAATCCTACTCTGCCTGTCCTTGACGCGACTCTCTCGGAGAGTGAGAAACAGACGGCGTACCTCGCTACGATTGCAGCAATGATTTCTCGTGGGGCTACAACCGTTCCTGCTCCCATCACCGGGAACCGAGGACGCATTGGTTCTCTAACTGCGATTGACGCCACTAAGGCGGCGGCGGTCTTCGGTTACTGATGCCTGCCGTCCCTAAGTGGGCTTCGCCCATCCAGTTCGACGTTACGAACCCGTACAACGGCACCCTGATCTTGAACGTCCTTTCCGATCGGCTCTACCTTCTTGACCAGGAGAATTGTTCTTTCGACATCACTGTTCGTTCCACAACCGACGATGTTCCGCAGGCTGACGGGTCGATCCTTCACCATCGTTTCCTCACTGGCACCCAGATGCAGCTTGCAATCCAACTGTGGGAGAGCGCCGACACTGTTGCTTGTGACGCGCTTCTCGCGGAAATGGTTGGCGACCTCACCGGGGCGTTCCGTAGTCTTCTGAATGCCGGTGATAACGCGGGTAGGTTGACGTGGCAGGTCGACGGAGGGAACGACCGTATCCTCGACGACATTCGGTTGCTCGCCTATCCGGCATTCACAATGTCGGGTCCGCTCGGGATCGTGACGGTGACAATCGACTCACAGTATCCGTATGCGCAGGATTTGACGCAGCAGTTGACGACGATCACTGATGGGAACACGGCGGTTCTCGCGAATACAGGTTCGGCTGACTACTTGCCTGTCTTCCAGGTTTCCAACTTGTCTGGTTCAACCTTCACGCTGGAGAACGTGACGACCGGGATCGAGTTCAATTACAACGACGCGCTGCCGGGTGGGATAGCGATTACAGGTGCCAATTACGCTGAGATCGACACGTTCCGCAACACGATCTTCCTGAACGGAAGTGGTGCGAACCTGAAGGCAGGAGTGGTTCAGTTGTCCTCCGATTACTGGGCGCTCGTGGCGGGGAATAACACGGTGGGAATCACGGGCGCTGACGTTGACATTCTCTGGGCACCAGCACACGGATAATGTCCAATCAGGCCAAAGCAAGTTATGCGGGCGGAAGCGTCAACCTCACTTGGGATGCGGTCACTCCCGAGAACGACCTTTATGTGAGTTGCGGGTTCGGTTTGACGGCTTCCGCGCGGGCGGCGCTTGTCGCGGGAGGAGACGGCAGTCAGGCACTCGACATTACGATTGTGAATGACACATTCGGGTACTCCCAACTCTTCACCCTGCTCCTGTGGAACGATACGGGAACGATAAAATGGGCCTTCTACTCTGACTTCCTGGGCGGCACGTTCGGTTACATCACGACGAACCACACGGAGGCTGATGTGTTTCATCTCGTCGAGATGGCTTCTGTTTTTGGGGTGGGGCTGAAGGTCAGGATTGACGGTGACGACTACGGCACGTTTCTCGCTGACGTCCTTACTCCCAACGCGGTTCTTGCAAGATGGGGGCCGTACAGTTCCCCGGTTGACGGAGACTATTACCTGGAAGACGTGAAGATCGGGACGACCGCTTACGGCTCCAGCGATCTGTTCACTTCCACTTTCCCTTCGTTCACGGGTTTCTTCTCGTCTTCGGCTGTCGCTCCCGCCACTCTCACTCTCGTAACGGACGAGTTCGGCGGCGGGGGGGCGGTGGCAACAGCGGCCACGGACGTGAGTGCCACTCAGGCGACGTTCAACGGGACAGTGAACCCTGGGGGAGTGGCTACGACTGCTTACTTCGAGTACGGACGTACCGTTGCCTACGGAGCAGCAACGACTCCCGTGAGTGTAGGGTCGGGTGTTGTCGCCGTTCCGGTAAGCGCGGTCGTGGGAGGACTCGTACCTTCGCAGGAATATCACTATCGGGTAGTGTCGTCCTGATGCCCGTCTCTGGCGACATCCAGTTCGCAACTGATTCTGTAGGTTCGTTCAACTCTCCTCTGTGGCGCTACTTCCTCGCTTCCCTGGACGGGGAGGGAATTACGGATCTATCAAAGCTCGCATCCGACCGTTTTGTCGAGGTGACGTTGAACGCTCCTTTGACGGTCGAGGGAACAGCGCCTTCGGACAACTCGCAGGTGTGGCTTCCGTCGGTTACGGAAGGCGACCCATATCTCGCCGAGGGGACACGCTTGCTGTGGGCGTTCCGGCGGGAGTTCAACACGCCCCCCTATTACGTTGTCCGTGGCGCGACGTTATGCCAGATGATCGAGGACACGGCGGCGCAGGACGATGCTCGCACTCGCTTCATTGGGTATGACCCGTGGAGATACCTGATGTCGCGCCCCGTGTGCAATGCAGACGGAGTGCTCCCAGGTGTGAACGGTCTTTCGTTTTCCGCCACGCAGGCGTCCGTCGTAATCGGCACCTTGCTCGCAAATACGATTATCAACCACGGTCATTCCTACGTCGATGCCGGGGCAACATACGTCGGTACGGGATTCTACACGGGCACTCTGGAGACGGGTGCGGGGATGGTCATTGACATCAATTTCCAGCAGGGAACGACGGTGGGACAGGCGTGGCAGCAGGTCACTAATCTCAATGTTTGCGACATCGTCCTCGAACCCATTTACGATCCGTTGAACCGCCCCAACTACCTTGTGCAGTTGAACGTCCACGCGCAGGCCGGAGTGATCCGAGATGAACAAATCTTTGCCTGGAACATGCCGGGTCGTTCACTTGTCGGACTTTCACGCGTACTAGACGGAACGTCGAGGGCAAACAAGGTGAAGTTCTTTGCCGGTCAGGGAGGGAAGTACGCGACCGATCGCGCTGACCCTCCCGAGACGGACGCAATTTCGGTGGCGAAGTACGGCGAGTATTGGGCGCAGCAGTTCTTCCCTGGGCAGATCATCCCCGAGGCCGTCCTCAGTCTCGCTCAACGCCAACTTGCGATCCGCAAGGATGGGAGGGAGACGGTGACGTTCAAGCCCGCTCCCGAGCGCAGCCCGCGCCCGTGGCAGGACTACCAACTTGGTGATCGCGTTCCCGTTTGGGCTTCGCAGGAGGCGTTTCGACAACTGCTGGGTGCCACTGTTTTAGGCACGATGGAAGAGACTCAGTACCAGCGGATCTACGGTTGGCGCACCAACATTTCGGATGATGCTTTAGAGACGATTGATCCTATCCTCACCTCACCACAAGGATTCTGATGAGCAGTATTCCGTATCGTTCCAGTGTTCCGCAGGCCCTCGGTGAGAACCGCGACCGAATCAAGATCCTCGAAGCCGTGCCGGGAGGAACGAGCGAACCTTCTTACGCCTATGGGTTCAGTTATGAGACTCCCGTCACTGTTGCTGCTGGTGGCTCTGTTAGGTTGGGAATCAACAACTTCTGGACGAACGCGCTCGACACCGTGTTCTCGACGGGCGCGGCAACCTCACCAAATAACAATGTCACGGGCGACCTTTACCTCCATTTCGCTGCGGCTGGTTTGTTCGTCGTATATGCCGATGTGTTCTGGGATGACGCAACCTATTCGCGCACGACGTGGGTGGACACGACGTGCGTGCAGTTCAACCAGCAGGAGTTGAACTCGGGTGGCGAGTTCAACGACAAGGAAGCGGGGAACAGCGATCCGTTGCAGGACCGGATGGCGCTCTATAACCTTGTTGACCAATACACGCTGACGAACAGTCCGACGTACTACCATCGGGCGTCGACGCTCGTCTTCAACGAAGATGTTGTTGACCGGGATGTGCTCTATTCGACACTCGCTGCGGTCTACTGGCCGATGACGAACAATATGCAGAACACCCCTGACACGGATCTTGTTTACGAGTCGTAGGAGGACGAATGTTCTTTGCAGCGGTAGAGCTAGTTGATGGTGAAGTTCATCTCTTCAAGGGACTTCGTGGTTTCCGCAAAGACGCTCTTTGTGGTGTCGTCATAAACGCTGTCGAGGTCGACCCGAGGCCCGGTAAGGCACCGAAGTTGGAGCCGACGTGCAGGGCGTGCATTGAGGCGGCGACCGCTTCTTCAGGGATACTTGCCTTGTGTTGACTTCTGCCCAGTTTCCGTTTTCAGGTCCATACTCCGTTGGAGGTCTGGGCAATCATCGAGGACCGACAGCTCTCGCGCTGAAGCGAGCAATGAAGCGTGCCGGGATTGGGTTCACGGACACGAGCATGGATCAACTGGACGACCGCTTCAACTTGAAGCTGGAGAAAGCCCTGGACGCCTGGGATCCTGGTGCCAATGGCTACGGGCGCGAACGGTGGATTCAGATACGCAGCCTCAAGATCGCGAACGGACAGTACGCCCTCGATGCTTTCTCCCGCAAGCTCGTGGTCGATGAGATGTACGTTCCACCTCCAATCGTTCCAGCCTTGGGGCCGATCTCCCGAGGAGGACGAAGCATCCTTCAGCAGGATCTCACTCATGCCACGGACGGAATCCCTTTGTTCCCGGCTTTCGACGACGCTTTTTACGAAGGAGCCTCCGTCATTGCCCCCGAAGACCTGAAAGTCACAAAGCAGTCTTCTTCTCGTCCGGGTGATGCGTTCTACGGTCAGGGTGTCTCGAAGATCCGGTACTGGTTCGGGCATCTCAGGTACGCCCCGGCAACGGGAAGGTACTTCGCGAAGGGCACGGTGATGGGATATGTTGGGGCAAACAACATCGGGGGAGGGCCACATTGTCATTGCGGCATTAACGTCGAACTCCTTTGGGGATCAGGTCGGCAACTCGCGCACCATACGGACTACAGTCATGGCGCGGTGCTTGTCGGAGCGCAGTTGAAGGCGCACGCCCAGTTATGAATGCGTCTCGGGTCGTATGAGTGCCGTCAAACCGACAGAGGGAGAAGAGATGGGCGTGGTGGGGGCAGATCCGCGACGTGGCGGCAGCGATCGCGGGCTTCGTCTTGTTAGGGACGGAGACATTCCGGGGAACATACAACCTGACGGCAATGGTGTTCGCGATGGTGTGTCTGGGGATCGTGAGTTCCGGGGTGCTGTCGAGGTGGTTGGTAGGCCGGTGGGACGACAGCAAGGACGAGAAGCCGTGATAACGGATCGGCAACAGAGGATTCACTGGATGATGTTGCATCTCGCGGACCTGCTTGTGATCGTCCTGCTCGTCGGGATCATCTTCTGGATCGGGGGTGTTTTGTGAGCGAACGAGACAGGGAGCAGGCAGAAGCAGGCAGGGTCGTGGCTGAGGGCGAGCGCGAAAATGGCGAAACCCGCAGGCAGGACGCGAGGCACAAGATGTACCGGCGAGTCTCGACTCTCGTCGCGCTGCCGATCGCGTTCATCGTTCTGGTTCCTTTGGCTGTGGGGATCTACTTCGTAAACAACCGGGCGGTGGATGCGGAGCGGAGCGCGAGGATCGTCGCTGCAACTGCCTCTCGGGTGATTCAGGAGCGAGCGTATGGGGCGCAGTTGAAATCGTGTGGGCGCGGCAACGTTCTCCGCCGACAAATGGGCGTCAACAACAGGGTGCTCCTCGATGTCGTCCTCACTGCTGCTGCCGCCTCGATGGAGAAATACAAGCAGTACCTTGCTTCCGGCGACACCGCCCAGGCGGACATCAACCTGGAGGCGTCCAAGGCGTATACGCAGTCCGCGAAAGCGCTGAAGAAGATCCCGCCCGTCGACTGTCTCTCAGTGATCCCCAAACCGTAGGAAGGAAGCAATGGTTCTAGCAGACGCATACGTAGGAGGGGGGCTGCTGTTCCTGATCCTCCTCGTCATCGTGATCGTTCTACTGGTACGGAGGTAAGACATGGGAGTTCTGAAAGCACTTACAGCTATTGCTGTCTCGGGGATCGGTGCGCTCGTCCTCGCGCTCGGCACCGTTTCGAGCGGCAACATCGGTGACTTGTCCGGCCAAGCCTGGTTGGTCGCAGCACTCGCGGTTCTCGGATCGGGTGGCATGGTGTGGCTCGTCGAGAACACCACGGCAGCCCCCGTCGCGAAAGCCGTGCTCGCGATCCTCACCGCAGGCATAGCCTCTCTCGTCGTAGCACTCGACGACGGCATCGTGTCGCAAACCGAGTTTCTGACCGCCGCCTCCGTTGCGATCATCGCATCCGGCTTCGTGTACCAGGCACCGAAGGAACCTTGAAAGATCGCCGGACCTCCGGCGTAAGAGGCACCCGCCATTTCCCCTCGGCGGGTGCCTCACTTTTTTCAGTAGCGAACCGCGTTGCCCAGTCCGAATCGGGCACTCATCCAGTAAGCGTTCTTGCGGCCCCAGCAGTCGCTACACGCTGCATAGCCGTGGTAGTCGAAGGTGGATGAGGCAGAAGGCCAGCGTCCGCTTAGGAACGCTCCCATGAAATCGTAGACTTCGGCCCACGATTGGAAGTTCGGCACCCTCCAGCCTGCTCCACACGAGGACAGACCGAAGGCGTTGAAGCGGTTGGAGGAACATGCTGCTGCTCCGAACGATGATTCCGTTCCAGCGATGGCAGCGATGAACGCAGGATGGATGCCGTGCCTACGTCCTGCTGCTTCTAGCTCCCTTCCCGTGCTCGCCATCGGTGTTCCTGAGAGGCCACGGTTCAGGAGGGCGATCATCTCGCTGTGAGCGTGGAGGGCAACGAGGCATTGGGCTTGCCGCTTCGTCCACGTCTTCAGCACCCACTTGCGGTAACGGTGAGACTTGGGGAGTGCCCACGGCGTCACTGACGAGCGCGTGCGGGCCACGGAACGCTGATCCTGGCACTTCCATAGCCCCTTCTGGGTTTCGGCTATGAGGGCCGTCAGCGTGGGCTTGGCCGCTCGGGAGGTTTGGACGACAGACAGGGCGAGAACGACGGTGAACGTAACGACGATGGTGAGTGCAATGGTTCGGGATGACCTCACGGTCGCTCCTAACGCTTGCTGACAGGCCGACATCCCCACGCTCAAAGCTGGTGGGGCGTCTGGTTGTTCTGTTGGATGAAAGGCTACCGCGTTTAGCGGTCGCCGTCTACCTTTTCGGAGTCGCTGGTCGAGCCACCACACCGGGGGCATCTCGCCACCAGTCTCTGTGTGTCGGTTCGTTTGGTGCGTACCGGCAGCACGGCTGGCCCCTGTTCTTCCGCGAACGCTTCCATCACGATACGTCGTTGGCGGTACAGGTCGCCGAGTTGCTGGTCGATTTCGGCGATACGGGCGCGGTAGTCGATACTCAATTTTGTCCTTTGGGCAGCGCCGCTGTAACATGATCGGTGACTTCGCGGCAACGGTAGAACATCCACTGTTCGTTCGAGGGGATGGCCTTGTAGTCCCAGCGGTCCATGATCGCACCACACTCGCAGACGGCGGTGCCTTCGACCATCCGGGGAATCACAGGCTGAGGCGGCGTTTCAGCCATTCTTCTCCTACGTCTTCGCCCATTGACTTCTTGATGTGCGCGATGATGTCGGGCCGATGCGCTGCGATGTGCTGGCCGAGCAGTTTGCGCACGTCCTTGTTCTCGGCGTGGATCATCAGATGGCAGTCGGAGCACAACATGACGAGGTTCTCCGGTATGTCCGAACCTCCTTGGCTGCGGAACCTGACGTGGTGGAGTTCGACGTTCCGGCTGCCGCAGATGACGCACAAGCCGCCCTTTGCGTGCAACGACTTCATCGTCCCTTTGTCCTTCTTCGCCTTCGGATTCTTGAAGTCAGGTTCGTATGTTCTCTTACCGCCAGCGGTACTCATCGCAACACCTTTACGAACTTGTGCTTTGCGAACTTTCCAATCATCTCTGCTCCAAGGTCGATCATCTGGGCGTGGGTTCTCGTTTTCGTTGAGAGTCGAGCGGTGAGAACACCGTTCTTGACGTAAGTGGGAGTTGCCACGGTCAAACCACGGTACTCCCAGCCGCAGGCTTTGTAGATTGCCCCTGTGTGCCCCTGCCACTCATCCGCGTAAGTCACAAGCACATCCCACCTTCCGTCTCTGGCGATTCTCTTGACGCTCTGGGAGAGCAAGAATGAAGCTCCGTTTGTCGGGACTTCAGGCTCAATGACAAGTCGCGAAAGAGCGAGCACCCTCCTCCATTCTCCATCGGTGCTTGCCTTAGCCGCCCGATTGGTCGGTGGCATCCACATGGCGCACCCTGATATGTAGAGCGGGAAGTCCTCGTTGCGAAATAGTCCATGCCGGAAGACAGCAGTATGGGATGATCCTCGTGAGTAATGGAGGCGAGCAACAATCTCTTTTGCTTGATGCATAGTGACATCATCAACCATCCACTCCGACTTCCTTAGCCCGTTTTGGGGCTTGTGCCTCACGTCAAGATCCTGTCTACGGTTCCGTCTCGCCATTCCTTCGGACGGATGACGTGATATTCGATCCCGGCTCGCAGGAGCGCATCACCCCACTTCACTTGATCGGGTCTGAGTGAGTCGCTGTCTCCCTTGATCTCAAAGGCAACGGCTCGCTCACGCAGAAGGAACACATCTACCCACCCCTTCGCATCTCCGGCGAGCGGTGTGCGCCACCCCTGTTTCGTCTCGACGGAAGGGAAGTGGAGACACAACCATCCTTGCCTTTGCGCCTGCTGTATCAGCGCCTTCTGCAACTGCTTGCCGTTGAGCCTAAGAGGGGAAGCCATGAGACGTGAGCCACGCATTCCTTTTGCGCAGGTAGAGGTGACGGAAGCGTTCGGAGCAGACATGGGCGAGACGGTCGTTCGCCACGTCCTCCGCTCCTTTGAGTTTCACGTCGAGCGCCCACGAGATTTTCGTCATCGTGATCCCCACTCGAAGCCAGAAGTCAACGAAATCTTCTCCCTCTTGGGGTTGCACATGCAGCCACCAGGGGGCACGAGGCTTGGGCATAACAGAGTTCATTCGGTTTCTCCTATCGCGTGTTGAAGTCGCATGAACGAGTCACGGGATACCAGGAAGTCTTGCCCATACTCTTTGGCTCCTTGCACGAGAGCGCGGGCGACTGCGGCTAGATCGTCGGATGCGACGGGGGGCAGCACGGAAGGCCCGTGCATTTCGTCTCGCAACTGCTGTCGCGTCCAGTTGTTCTTCTCCACGAGCTTCAGCCACTTGTCCTGCTGCTTGGGTTCCAGGGCAGCCACTTCGGCGTGGACGTGGAACGGCACGGCTTCGCGTCGAACGCTGGGAGGCACACGGTTGCAGACGCTTTCGAGGTTCGAGACGGTGGAGTCGGCCAGTCCGGTTGCTTCGGCCAACTGCGCATACGCTTCCCCGTGCTCTCGTTTCGCGTACAGAAGCAGATCCCCGATCAGGAACGAGGTGGTGCGTTTCAACCCTCCGAACATCGCTGCCAGAGACTCGCACTTGTCGTAGGAGACGCCTTCGGGGAGAGTCAGGGAGACGGGTGTGATCGCACCGGCTGTCTCCAGATCAAGCCAGAGTTTTGCTCCCTGCTGACGACGCTCGACGGCACTCACCGAGCCACCACGCTACGAAGCGCACGCAGATGGGCGCAGTCACCACGAGCGAGGCAGGTGCAGCGCCATTGCTTCACCTGGATGTCGTACCCTCGGGTTCATTTCGCATCGAAAATGCAACCTTGAGGCTGAGTGTGTCACCTGCATACAGCTGATAGACGGTTCCATCCGGATCCTTTATCACGACAACGGACCTGCCTAACCACGACCGCTTGATCCGGATAATTTCGAGGTCAACACCCTCGATACAGATTTTTACGTTCTTATATAACGCCATAGTGACTCTCCTCTAATTAGGAACGACGTGCCGGGAGTCTCTGCTGCCTTCCGTATCCCTGCTGACGACGCTCGATGACGCTCGATGACGCTCACCTGACGACCAACATTCTCAACGCTGTCAGGTGCGAACACTGTCCTTTGCGTTCCTCGCATTGGCAGCGCCACTGCTTTTTGGCGACATCCCAGCCGAGGTAATAAACACCTTCGGTCCCCCGACATTGGGCTACCACAAGTCCGCCGTGCTGGTCGACACGTTCGATCGTGAGTCGGCCTTCCCGTAGGTAGCGGAAGGCTTTCTCCTGAACAGACTCACGAGGCACGAGGCTATGACAGAACGACAGTCGTAACGGTTTTGACCGAGACAGTTACGGGTGAGAACGAGCGTGTCGGGATGGCGACGAGTGTCACTGATCCTTCGGGATCGAGGAACGACGTGCCGGGAGTCTCCGCTGCCTTCCGTACTGCCTGCTGTGCGGAGGTGGCTTCGACGTTCGCGACGAACTCGTACCAGTCCGCCCTCTCCTCTTCCTGCGAGGGGACGCGGCGCAGCACGACGTACTCGCGATCGTTGTCCTTCGCCTCCGGTGCGGGAGGGTTGGCCGAGGTTGTCTGCCAGGGCTGGATTGTCTCCGGGTTCCCTGACAGTGGGCGTCCGATCGGTGCTTCCGTCACTTCGGGTGCAACAGTCATACTGCCTTCTTCCTCGGGCGTCTCCCGATTGGTTGTGGTTCGATCTGAAAGTTCAGAGCGATCTTCTCCAAGACAACTCCCCGAAGGGTGCCGCCTCTCCTTGCTGCGTCGGCGGTGATCGCCCGGTGGAGTTTGGCTCCACCCCTGACGAGCAGCGTCGAAGGATCAGCCGTCCTGTACCGAGGTGCCCCCTCGTGTCCGCGCAGCCCGTTGACCGGCTCGACGTACTTGACCTTGAATGCTGTCGCGAGGATCTGGACGGCCACCTTGTTGATCGAGCAGTCACGAGCCTTCGCCTCACTGACGAGTGCCTTCCTAATCTCGGAGGGCACGTCGGTGACGAGAAGGTCTTTGCGGGCGCTCTTGGTTTTGTGGTTGGGATCTCTTGCCATGAAGTCTAGTTATATCACCGTTAGGGCACGGGACGCAAGTGCGCGTAGCTGTTCCTCGACATCGTCTAGCAAGCGATCTCTCTGAACGCGATCATCGTTCCTGATCGCTTTCCCCATTGCCCTAAATTCGCGCAACAGGATCTCGTCCCGCTCGACTTGCGAGGTCGCGGCCTCCAGTTTGTCCAGCCACATCTGGCTCATCGTTTTCCTTTCTTCGGCGGTAACGGAAACAGCGTTTCGTCTTGTAGGGGCAAAGCACGTTGCGCCTTCGTCCCCTCGACCTGCGTGCCGGGATGATCGTATTTGTAGATGCAGTCTCCGCAATGCCACCTGCCTTCGACCACGGCGCGTCCTCCGCTGATCGGCTTCTTGCACACACAGCAGATGATCTTCTTGTTGTCAGTCATGCTGCCATCACTTTTCTCCTGACCCTGACGAGAGCGTTCTCAACAGCCTTCTTGTCCCTGTGGGCAGGCGAGGATATTTCGGCGAAGGAAAGCCCTTTCATCCTTCCCGTCAGAACCTCTCGCTCCCACGGGCTAAGGTCGAGTCGAGCCATTGTCGCGAGAATCTCCATTGCGCTGATCCTGCGCTCGGGATCTGCTTTGGGGTCAGAGAGGATGTCAGCCACAGACACCCATTCTCCGCTTGCGGTCCGCCACTCACGTTGGGCGTCAGTCAGCACACGTCTTTTCAGGCGCGTCGCTGTTCGTAAGCAGTCGTTGAGGTGGTTGCGGATCACGAGGTTCGCATAGGTGGTGAACGACGACTTCTCCTGGTTCCAGTTTCCGCTTGCCTGCCACAGTCCTATGAGCGCTTCCTGGCGAACGTCGTCGTCGTCGGAACCGGGAAGGTGAAACCCTTTCGCGATCTGGTAGGCGACAGGACGGTGCTTCAGGAAAAGGGCCGATCGTGTCATACGCTGATCGCCTGGAACACCTGATCTATCGACAGCGATGCTCCTTCCTCCATGTAGCGTTTCTGATCTTCCGCAGGCATCACGTCCTGGG
>ENA-ORBV01003031-ORBV01003031.1-microbial-mat-metagenome-genome-assembly--contig:-NODE-3031-length-34376-cov-10.655267_pt1 | contig 34376 bp, 36 predicted proteins | sample MGYA00237777_ERZ505514 | MGnify/ENA primary metagenome ERZ505514 (study PRJEB26160, sample SAMN06269048) | microbial mat metagenome | isolation source: Oligotrophic lake microbial mat | place... | reverse complement strand
GGTGCCATCGGCCCCACCCAAGTCCAACCCGCCCACGGTAAACATTCCGCCCAACGAGGAAGAGAAGATCGTGGCAACCGACGAGGCGAGCGCGTGGGACTACTGGCTCAACAACAGCACCGCCGGCGAGGCCAAGTGCGGCCGGGAGTGGACCGAAGCCATGAACGAACAAGGGCGCAAGCCTCAGACTGCCAAAGAATGGAACAAGTTTGCGTTGTTGGTAGAGATTCCGTTTTGATCGACGGGGCGTACCGCAGCCCCACCCTTCACCCGCACAGATGAAAATCAGTGCGGGTGGATTATGAGTATGGAACTGACCACACAACTCACGCCCGACGAATCGACCGCCTTGCAAGGGCACGAAGCGACGATCACCGCGAACATGGATTCAGCCATGACCCTGTGGGCGGCGATAAGGGCGATCAAAGACGGGCGACTCTACCGCGCCTCTCACAAGACATTTGAAGCCTACTGCGAAGCGAAGTTCGGGATGTCCAAAAGCCGCGCCAGGCAACTCATTCAAGCCTCTGCCATTACCGAACAGTTACCTTCGGTTTTGGTTACCATTGGTAACCAAATTAATGAGCGACAGGCCCGCGAACTCGCCAAGGTTGAACCGGATAAGCGGGTGGAAGTGTTGGAAAAGGCTCAAAATACCGCCAAAGTCACCGGAAAGCCCGTGACGGCCAAGGCGATCAAGGAAGCGGCGGCAGAGGTTGTAGCCCCACCCAAGCCCAAGGGTCCACCCAAGATCGACACCGACAAGGCGGGTCGAATCGTCACGGACCAATCCGTGAAGGATGCCCTTGCCCAGACCGCATGGTTCGAGGCCATCGCTAATCGCCTCCATGCCATCAAGCGAGAAGTCATCGACCAGGCTGCCCTTCCCATCGGGCGAGAACTTCGCACACAAGACATCGAGCGATCAATCAAGGATGCCGTTGCGGCGGTTCGATGGGCGATGCCACATACCACTTGCGGCATGAAGGACTGCAAGAAAGGCTCCAAGTGCTGTGACGGTTCGCGGTGGGTCAACGAGGCTAAATGGGACTCCATGCCCGTGGAAGTGCGGGTCAAGAAATGATCCTTCGCCCCTACCAGAAAATCGCGTTCGACGCTGTGATTGAATCGCTCAATGAACATCCATCGACTCTGGTTGTCATGCCCACCGGAACCGGCAAGACGGTTCTCTTCGCCATGCTCGCCCAACACTACAAACAGTTTGGCCGCGTAAAGGTCATCGCACACCGCGACGAGTTGATCCGTCAGGCCGCGGAGAAAATCAAGACGATCACGGGCGAAGCACCCGACATCGAAATGAACGTGGAGCGGGCCGACGAACACTTCTTCGACCGATCAAAGGTGATTGTCGGCAGCGTACAAACCCTTTGCGCCGGGCGGGTGAACCGCTTTGATCCAAAAGCATTCTCGCTTCTCATCACCGACGAGGCACATCATGCCACGGCAAGCAGTTACCGCAAGGTGTACAAGCACATGCTCAGCGCTGGGTGCAAGCACTTGGGCGTGACGGCCACTCCTGACCGATCTGACGAGGAGGCGCTGGGCCAAATCTTCGGCAACGTCGCCTACGTCTACGAGATTCAGGATGCCATCAAAGACGGTTGGCTTGTCCCGATCAGGCAGCACTTGGTTCCCGTCGAAGGGCTTGACTATTCGGGAGCCAAGACTACCGCAGGCGACTTGAACCAGGGCGACATCGCCAAGGCTCAGGCGAGCGAGAAGGTGTTGCACGGATTCGTTGATCCGATCATTCGTGAGGCCGGCACTCGCAAGACGCTTGTGTTCGCCGCTCCGGGAAGCGCCAAGGGCGAAGGCGAGGACTATCACATCGCCGAGCGGATGACCGAGATTTTCAATCGGTACAAGCCCGGATCGGCACACCGCGTTTCACAGGACACCCACAAGGATGATCGTCGCCAAATCCTTGCCGACTTCCGCGCCGGGAAGTTTCAGTTCCTGATTAACGTCGGGGTGTTCACCGAAGGATTCGATGAGCCGGGCATCGAGGTTGTGGCGATCACGCGGCCCACAAAGAGCAGGCCGCTCTATGCCCAAGAGGTTGGCCGCGGAACCCGCCCCTTGCCCGGCTTGGTTGACCAATGGCCCGAACCCGGCCAACGGCGAGACGCGATCCACGGCAGTGCCAAGCCTCATCTCGATGTGTTGGACTTCGTGGGCAACTCCGGCAAACACAAACTCGTAACGACCGCCGACATTCTCGGAGGCAAGTATCCCGACGAGGTTGTGGCGAGGGCAAAAAAGAAAGCCGAGAAGGGCGCCGTTGATATGAGCGTGGCCCTTGAAGAATCGCTTCAAGAGATTCACGAACAAAAGGAACGGGCGAGAAAGAAGCGAGAGGCGGTTGCGGCCAAGGCGACGTATCGACTTCAAGCGGTTGACCCGTTCGAGGTGTTTGACGTGGAACCCAACCGCATCGCAGGTTGGGATAAAGGTCAGTGGGCATCGCCAAAGCAAGTTGCTTTGCTCAGGCAGTTTAAGGTTGATATTCCGCCCGACTTGACCAAGGGGCGGGCAGGTCAACTCATCGACCAGTGCTATCAACGCAAGGCGCAAGGGAAGGCGAGTTACGCGCAGGCGAAGGCGCTTCGAGAGCGTGGGTTGCCATCGAACATGACCGCAGGTGAGGCGGCGATTCGACTGGGCGATTCGGGTAAGTTTGCGAAGTGGAACCAGATGATGCAAGAAAGGATGAGCAAGGTATGACGTGCAGTTGTCAAAAATCCGAAGTCGTTCCGGGTCGCGTGGTCTGCTACCAGTGCCTTGACGCGGCACTTCGCAGGCCCGCAAAGCGAGAGTTGCAGGTGGACGAGTTCTCAAAGAAAACGCGGGCCAAAGCCAAAGCCAAAGCAACGAAGCGAGCGAAAGAGAACGCCCATGCTTGACCGTCAAGCCAGTTACGTGGTCGGATGCGAAGTTGAACTCACGTCGCTTTCCATCGTGATCGCAACGAGCCAGCGGCTTTTGTCCGAGATGCGCGTGTATGGGAAAGACGAGCGTGTGATGGGGTTGGCCCGTGACGCGAGCAGGCGGCTTGATGAACTGTGCGACATCCTTGAAGATTTCGGCAAGGTGAAGTATCGAGCAACACCGGCGGAGAAGCGAGAAGCGGCGAAGTTGAAGGCGGTTGCAAGGAAGATAACGGCATGATACCGGCGTACCCACGAATGTTGAAGGCCGGCGACTTCGCTTTCATCCGAGTGAGGTTGATTCGGAAGAGCGGTGAAGAGTGGGAAGTGGAACCGATCACGAAGTTTGGAAGCCCGGTTGTTCCGGGAAAGTACACGTACGCAGAACCGAGAGAGATCGTCACAGTGAGCGAAGCGAAGAAAGCAATGAGGGATACCGCATGACACTTCTCGCCAAATACCGCCGCGTCACGAAGGCCAACAAGTGCCCGCTGTGCCAGCATGATTCATGGTGCCTTGTTGCCCGCGATGGATCGGCTGTCATTTGCACCCGCACTCCAAACGCCCAACCGTGGGGCGAGTCTGGTTTCTTCCACAAGACCGGCAACGGCGCGGTGTACGTCCCGCCCCACCGCGAGACGACACCGCCCGCCATCGACGCGACGAAGATCATGGATCGGTATCAGCAAGCAACCACCGGCAACGAACTGTTTGGATTGTCCCAATCACTCGGAGTCAACGAGCGGGCACTCTTAGACATCGGGCTTGCCCGCGCCATCGACTACTCCGAAGGCACGTTCGCATTCCCCATGCGAAACGAACACGGCGGATGCGTGGGCATCAGACTTCGCAACGCGGATGGTGCAAAGTGGGCGGTGTGGGGAAGTAAGGAAGGATTGTTCTACGACCCAGAAATGCCACGTACTGGAACGGTGCTCATTTGTGAGGGACCGACCGATACCGCGGCGATGATGTCGCTCGGGTTCGACACCATCGGCAGGCCGTCATGCTCAGGAGCCATCTCAATGACCGTGGCACTCATCAAACAGACCAGGCCCGATGTCGTGATCGTGAGCGATGCAGATGGTCCGGGTCGAGAAGGATCGGAGAAGTTGGCCGACGCGCTTGTAGCCGTCGCCAAGTCGGTGAAGATCATCGAGCCGCTTGTGGGCAAAGATGCCCGCGAGTGGAAGAAACTCAATGCAACCGGGGCGAGCGTGCGAACGTGCATTGACAACGCCCCCATTTGGAAAGGAAAGTAGCATGGACAAACAGTATAAGTACCTCGGCGATGATGTCTACGCAAGTGTTGACTACGACGGGATTGAGATTTGGCTGGGTAGCCCCAAGGATAAACCTGTCGTTTTCCTGGACCAGAATGTGATGGTCAAACTCGTTGAGTACGCCCGCAATGTCGGTGTTCTTCCGCAGGAAGAGGAAAAAGAATAACATGAGCATGAGCATGGACAAATATCTCGCCATCAAGCGTGACAAGAAAAAGAACAAGTACAACGTTGCGCCCAAAGCAGACCGCACTTGGGAAGGGCGGACATACGCGAGCAAGGCCGAGATGGAGTTTCACATCACCCACAGTCACGACCCCGCCGTGAAGTACATTGAACTTCAAGTAAGGGTGCAACTCGGCGAGGACTTCAAGTGCATCATGGACTACCTCATCACTTTGCACAACGACGAAAGGTACTACGTCGATGTCAAGGGTGTTGAGACTCCGCGGTTCAAGGATGTCAAACGGTTGTGGAAGAAGTACGGACCCGCCCCGCTTCATGTTGTGAAGAAAAGCGGGAAGCGATTCAAGACGACGGAGATCATTCAAGGACAGCATTGAAGGAAACAAGCACGCCATGAAAGTCGTTAAAGCATTCCTCACCTCGCCACTTCTGGCCGGATCGACCATCGGTTCACTCATTCAAGAACAAATCGATACCGAAACCAAAGCGGTTGCGGCTGGCGTTCTCCACTATCGCAAGGGCATTCAGGATGCTCTTGATCGTGGCAACGGCGCGGCATTAAAACCTGCCGAACGGTTGCTGATCCACTGGTTTAAGGTGGTGGAAGCGCTCATCACGGATGAGCAACGAGACTGCAAGAGCGGCAAGCCAGGAATCAGCCGCGGCATTCACGGCCAACTCATTCAACAACTGCCCGCCGACAAACTCGCCTTCATCGTCATGCACGAAGCACTGGGTAAGTGCATGACGAGCGACGAAAAGTACGGCGTGAAAATGGCCGACATCGCCTACTCGGTTGGTCGCGCCTGCATCGCGGAGATGCACCTGTCAATTGGAAAGAAGGATCACACCGAATCCTTGAAAGAGTTGATGTTCTCGGTTCGCAAACTCAACGTTCTCAAAATCAACTGGTGGGCACGGCGAACGCTTGATGATCCCAAAACAGACGCGAGGGCAACAAGGGCACTTGGATCGGCCCTACTCCACTGCCTGCTCAGGGCGGCATCGTGCAACGGCTACGAAGGGATGTTCGTTCCGGCTTTCAAGCATCATCGGTGGATCATCGCACCCAAAAAGCAAATCGGATGTTTCGACCTTACTCCCGAAGCGTTCAAGATTATCGACGATGGTCACGACATCCGCGAGAAGTTGAGGCCCAGGTACTTGCCGATGGTGGTTGAACCATACCCGTGGCAAGAGGCCAAGAACGGTCAGCCGCGGCAAGAGGGTGGGTATCTTCGCATTAGAACCCCATTGGTCAGCAAGCCCACGAAGTCACAGAAGGAAGTCTACGACAAGGCCGACTTCTCGGTTATCTTCGATCACTTGAACGCGCTGGGTTCGTCGCCGCTGCAAGTCCATCCCCGGTTACTTCCGATCATCCAAGAAATCTGGAAGCGGGGCGGCAACGAACTTGACATCCCGCCGCGGCACGATGTTCCCAAGCCGCCAATGCCCGACAAGTTTGAGAACTTGACCGACTCAGAAAAGAAAGCGTGGAAGCGGTCAGCGGTCAAGGTTCGTGAAGAAAACATCCGGTTCGGCGGACAGCGGAAGAACTTCCTTGGCGCTCTCAGTGTGGCAGAGGGATTCACGGGTGCATTCTGGTTGCCCCACCAATTATGTTTCCGTTCGCGGGCATACCCGATTCCGCTCTATCTCTCGCACCAGGGCGATGATGTTCGCCGCGGGCTGATCGAAGCCCACGTTCCAGTTGAACCCGGCAAATCAGGCGAACGCTGGCTCCGGATTCATACCGCCAACACTTTTGGATTCGATGATTGTTCCTTCGCAGATCGTGAAGAGTGGTTCGCCGCGAACATCCCCAACATCCATCGGGCGACGGCTGACCCAATGAATGATGAATGGTGGAGGAAGGCAAAGAAACCGTTCCAGTTTCTCGCGGCGTGCTTTGCGGCTATTGACAAAGAGCGTGCGGCGAGACTGCCCATCGGCATGGACGCGACGTGCTCAGGACTCCAGCACTATGCGATGATGGTGCGAGACCCAGAGACGGCGGCGAGCGTGAACCTCATGCCCGGCGACTTTCCGCGGAGTGCCTACAAGGATGTCGCCGAGAAGGTGAAAGAGGCGGTTGCCAAAGACCGTGTGCATTCACTGGAAGAAATGAAGCACCGATCAAAGGATGGCGAAGTCACCTTCCCCAAGAAGCAAATCGCGGGCGTGGTCTACGACTGCATCAACAAGAAAACCATCAAGCCCAACGTTATGACCACGGTGTACGGCGTGACTAAGGTGGGCGCAACCCGCCAGGTCCGCGATGCTCTTTCAGATCCAAAGAACGGGTTCAACATCGACCCCAAGATGATTTTCGTGTGCTCCCGGTATCTCTCGGGCAAGATCGAAGAGGCGATGAGCACCATGTTCAACAGGCCCGCCGCGGCGATGGCGTGGATTCGTGACTGTGCCCGTCTCATCGCGGAGAAGAACCGTCTGGTTATGTGGAACACTCCGCTCGGGTTCCCGGTTGTTCAGCACTATCGCAAGCCGGGAAATGCAATGGTCAAAACGATTCTTGGGTGTATCAACTTGCAGTTCGACGACAGCAAGAGGCCCGTGGCGGTGAAGGAACAAGTCGATGGTTCTGCCCCAAACGTCGTGCATGGGGTGGATGGCGCGGTGATGTTCAGGGCAGGGTGGCACTGTCGAAAGCACAACGCGGGCTTCTGGGCGAGTCACGATTGTTTCAATACGCAGGCCGGGCATGGCGACTTTCTCGCCAAGACTTCACGCGAGCAGATGGTTGCAGTTCACAAGGAACCGTTACTTGACGATTTGGTTGCCCAGTGGCGGAAGCAGCATCCCGACATTGAGTTTCCCGACGCGACGGCCGTTGGAACATTCGACATTCGACAGGTGCTTGACGCGGGGTATGCACTCTCTTGAAAAACTACCAAATCCAAACACACAGCGGCATCATGTTTCATCTGACCGATCCCAAACCGGATATGGTCGTGATCGACGACATCGCTCACTCACTCGCAAACCTATGTCGGTTTACCGGGCATTCCAAAGTCTTCTATAGCGTGGCGCAACACTGCGTGTTGTGTGCATTGCAGGTGGAGGATTACATCCATGCCGATTCTGCCCACCGGGCTCACAGAGTGCGAAAAGTCCAGAGGCTTGCGCTGATGCACGACGCCGCTGAGGCATACGTGGGGGACATGTCAAGCCCACTCAAAATGCTGTTCCCCGAGTTTAGGATTATTGAGGAGCGCATTCAGGCGGTCGTTCACGCCGCGCTCGGCATCGAAAGCGATACTCGTTCGGAAGCCACCGTGAGGGACATCGACTTCCGCATGTTGTTTACGGAAAAGAGAGACGTGTTAGCCGTTAACCAGAGCTGGCCAGTGGAGAAACAAGATTCGTTCGTCTCCCCGATCCCGCGATGTTGGCCGCCCGCTGAGGCGTATGCGAATTTCAAACTGGCGTGGATGCTAATGAACGAACCGGGGGCACTCCGATGAGCGAATCGGCAAACGACTACCGAGTGGGCGGAGTCGGACATTGTGTCGCGGCGGGCGCTGCGGCGCGTTGTGCTGAAAAAAAGGAAGTAACATGAGTTCCGACGTACAGATTACATTTCGATCGATGATGGAGCCTCCCAAATGGCGGGCTCTCGGGCGGAAGTGTCGCGTATCGCCATCTTACGACAAGGCGTTTCGTAGCATCAAGGCGGAACTCCGACATCTTGCCGCGACGGATGTGGTGGTCGAGGCTGGGTTCGATGCGGCAGACATTCGCCGCGACGGGATGCCACGCGCGTCTATCACGCCGACTCATCAAGTGGTGCGAGTGACGTTTAAGGGTCGCGGCGGGGTGCAACTCGCGTTCACGTGCGGCGCGTATGACTTGTGGTACTACAACCTCTACCTGATCGCGCTGACGCTGAGCAGTTTGCGATCGGTTGACCGCTACGCGTGTACTCAAAGCGATGAGCAATACCGGGGATGGTCCGCGCTCCCGCCCGGCAGGGCGAGCATTGCCGTGGCGGAGTGGGCTAGCGTTCAGGACGCGATGGGTTTTTTGAGCAGTGTCGGCAAAGCGCCGGTGACAAGCGGCGTTGCCGCGGTGTATCGCGCCGCCGCAAAAGTGGCGCACCCCGACGTGAGCGGTTGCGACGCGCTGATGAGCAAAGTTAACCGCGCCAAGGAGTTTCTTGATGCCGTTGACACTCTCCCCACAAACGAAAGGCCGACACCATGAGCGCCCCCCGCTACCGCCCCGCCGTGCCAGAGTCGCGCCGCGGCAAGCCCGATCGAGACGCGCAGGGCCGCGCAATATGCCGCGCGTGTAGCGCCCCGATACCCACGTCGGGGCGATTGCGATGTTATTGCTCTGACGAGTGCCGGGTCACGTTCATGGTTTCGGGGTCGGGTTCGGAGGCCCGCCGATACGTTTATCGGCGCGACCACGGCGTATGTGCCAAGTGCCGTAGCGATTGCGAGTGGTTAGCCAAGATGATCAGGGCAGCCACACGCAACGGATATTTTACCCTTGAATGGTCACACAACGGTTCCACATCCGCGGAGTACCGTGCCGCGCTTCGGAGTTTCGGCAGGCTCGGCGCGTGGCAGGCCGACCACATCGTTCCGGTAGTGGAGGGAGGCGGCGCGTGCGGCCTTGAGAACTTGCGAACCCTGTGCAACGGTTGCCACGCCGCCGAGACCGCAATGCTGGCGGGGCGACGGGCGTTGAAGCGGCGGGCCCCACTGTTTACTCAACCCCTCGACAATGCCGAAAGGGAAATGCCATGAGCAACAAAGGTAAATCTGTCGATGTGGAGTTGGCGCTGACCTGTAGAGCGTGCGGGCATTCGTGGCGTGAGCATTTGCAGTTGCCCATGAGGGTCGCCGCGTTATGCCGGCGACTCCGAGGCATGTCGTGTTGCCCCAAGTGCGATGAGTGCGGCAAGGTGAATGTCGTGTTGGATGATGGTAGCGGAAAAGTGCCGGGCTGATTGCTCGCCGCGAACGCGCGGGCATGACAAAAGGAAGTTGAATGTCAAAGAAAGGCAAGGTCGGCGTGAAAGATTACAAACCACCGTTCCCGTACTTCGGTGGCAAGTCGTCAGTGGCAGCCCAAGTGTGGGCTGGGCTGGGCGACGTAGCAAACTATGTCGAGCCATTCTTTGGCTCGGGCGCGGTTTTGTTTCTCAAGCCCGGCGACCCTTGCAAGGTCGAGACGGTGAACGACCTTGATGGGTTCGTGGCGAACTTCTGGCGAGCCTTGCGGGCGGACCCCGAGGGCGTCGCCCGGTATGCGGATAATCCGGTGAACGAGGCGGACTTGCACGCCCGACATCTTTGGTTGCTTGGAAAGCGAGAGCGGATTACAGATCAACTGTGCGGCGACCCAGATTTTTTCGACGCGCGTGCGGCTGGCTGGTGGTGCTGGGGTCTCTGTTGCTGGATTGGTTCAGGATGGTGTTCCGGTAATGGCCCTTGGGTATCCGAAGGGGGCGTGATGGTGTTGGGCGACACGGGTACGGGCGTGAAACGGCAACTCCCGCACTTGGGCAACACGGGTATGGGCGTGAACCGGCAACTCCCGCACTTGGGCGACCCACCACCCCCGAAGTCACCCCCGAAGTCACCCCCGAAGTCAGTGGGCGTGAACCGGAAACTCCCGAACTTGGGCGACATGGGCAGGGGCGTGAACCGGCAACTCCCGGACACGGGCGACACGAGAAGGGAATGGCTCGTGGGCTACCTGCGGGGAATGGCGGAAAGGCTCGCCCGTGTGAGGGTGTGTTGCGGCGACTGGGAGCGAGTCTGCGGCCCGGCTGTGACTTTGTACCACGGTTTGACGGGCGTTTTTCTTGACCCGCCCTACGCGGATTCCGCGAAGCGAAGAAGCGACCTTTACGCCGTCGATTGTGAGCAGGTGGCCCACCGGGTCAGGGAGTGGGCCATCGAACATGGCAAACACAAACTCATGCGGATCGTGCTGGCGGGCTATGAAGGGGAACACGCGATGCCAGACGATTGGCACGTCATTGAGTGGGAGGCGGTGGGCGGGTACGGGAGCCAGGGCGAAAGCGATGATGAGGGGACGGGGCGCGCAAACAAAAAAAAGGAGCGCCTGTGGTTTAGCCCTTGGTGTGTTAACCCGCACAGTCACGCGAGCCCGCTGTTCGCGGGGGCAGGTTATGACTCTCGCGCCGCTCTTTAACGTCCAATAACACTTTACTGTTTAACAGTAACGATTACTGTTTCACAGTAACGATTACTGTTTCACAGTAAATGTATGCGTTTAACGAGGAAACAACATCCAAACATCCTTCGCCGTCGTGTTTTTCATAGCGTCGCGCCATCGCAAGATAGGTGTTTGGAAGTTGTTTCGGCTCACTTTACGCTGGCCCGCCATTGCCAAGCGTACTGTTATTGGTTGGATAATCTCAACCGTATCGCGGAGCGACATCACCCACGTCTGTATTTCGGATGGAAGTGTCGTATTAAACCCCGCGATGGACGGCGCTTGCTATTACGAGGCGGTCCACTTCGCCATGAAATATCCCCGGCTCGCTTGGGCGGTGAACATCCCGCTCGCGTGCCCACTCTCGCTCAATCACTATCAGGGCAACGGCCCCATACCCATTTGGCCCACGTTCATTCGTTGGCTCACGGGGGGACGTTTGCCCGCCCGCGACTGCGTGTGCGTTGTGGTGGACGCACTGGCGGCCAGCGGCATCCACGCCCCCCAATCAATTGTCACGCCCGCCAATCTCTGGGATTGGCTCAGATCCGAAGGCCACGAGTTTATTGAGTTATGAACACACCCCACCCGCTTGAATCGTTCTCTGATGAGGAACTGGAAAAAATCGCACTCGCGGCGGAGAAGATGTTCCCATTCCAGAAGATCACGGTTGCCAGTGAAATCCCGTGCAACATCGAAGCGACCATCAAGATCGCATTCGCCGCGGGCGAAGCATCGTTCGGCAAACGAATCAGAGAGTACATCAACATGCGCGCCAGTCGTGCAAGGAGCAAGTAGCATGGGAGGAGGCGGCGGTTCATTTCGACAGATCAAGACGCCCGTATCCAACGCGGCGGACTTAACGACGTCGGCGCAACTGCTCGCCGAACTCCGCGCCCGTCAGGAACGCCAGCGCCGCGGCGTGAACTCCCTCGTCATCCCGCCGACATCCACCGTTCCCCAAGACACGGGACTCCGAATCCCCGCCTAAATGAAAACACTCAAAGCGCGTTGGATGGATGCCGATGGACAGCGGCAACAAATCCTCGACACCGCGAGAGAGTGTGCGAAACTCACGAAACCTTGGGCGCTCACGAAACAGGGTCAACAGGCCAGTGAACCGCTCCCCAAGACGTTTCAGAACATGGGGGCGGACGGCGTAACCAACATCGTTGGCCGTGTTCACGCGGCGGTATTCCCCTCTGAAACCCCGTGGCTTCGCTACGACCTTTCGCCCGAACTCCGCTATGGCGGATCATTCGCCGACGAGCAGTTGCAGGCTATCGAGCAAGCACTGTTCACTCACGAAATGCTCGTGATGGCGATGATTGAATCGTGTGGAATGGCCCGCGCCGACGAGTACGGCAACCGCCACATCAACAGTTTCCGCACTTCGCAGATCAACGCGATCAACCAGGTTGTCATCACGGGCGAAACGCTCGAATACATGGATGATGATTTTGGGATCACGGTCTATCGCCGCGATCAGTATGTCACCAAGCGAGACTCAACGTGCGCGGTCCAGTATCACGGTATCCGCGAGACAATCGATCCGCTTTCACTCACTGATGAACAGTTGGCAAAGGCCGAACTCCGGTACGACGAGTTGAAGGAAAAGGATGTCGGCGACCGCGAGAAGGACATCTTCACGTTCGTTGACTGGCAGCCGCGAAGCCGCTCATGGCTCATCACTCAGGAAGTCAACGACCGCATCATCAACGAGACCGAAGAGAAGATCACTCCATATTTCTCGGTCCCTTACGAGTTGATTCCCGGCGAGAACTACGCCCGTGGATTCATCGAGCAGAAATCGCCCGACCTTCGTTCGCTCAATGAAGGCAAGATGCACCTTCTCAACTGGGCGGCACTCGCGGCCAAGGCCCACCCGGTTCTTGATTATTCATCGCTCGCCCAGGAAGAGGATTTGCTTAAAGAGTCGGGCAAGCCGTGGCGGGGCCGCGTTGAAAACGGAATGGTGATGGATGTCGGATTCTTCCACCTTGGCGGCAAACTCAACGACGTTGGGTTTCTCGCTCAGTTTGTCGCTCAGATTGAATCACGGCTCGGCGCGTCGATGCTCATTGGCAGTGAGAGTGTCCGCAAGAGCGAGCGAACGACCGCCTTTGAAGTGGCACGAATCACCCTTGAGCAGTTGCAAGGTGCGCTCGGCGGGTTCTATACACCGATGGCCGACGCGTTGCAGATTCCGCTTGCTCATCGCTCAAAGCACATCCTCGAAAAGCGGAACCTCTTGCCGTCACTTCCCAAGGGAGCGATCCGGGTTCGCACGCTCACTGGCACCGCCGCACTCGAACGCGAATCACAGGCAAGTGCCATGCTGGATATGGCGCAGGTTGCCCAGATGCTTGGACCCGAAGCACTCCGCAAGATCGACACCGCGGTATTCGTCGATGTCTACGCGCGTCTCCGCGGCGTGAACGAACCCGCACTTATCAAGACGAATGACCAACTTGCCCGTGAAGCACAGGAAGCACAGGCACAGTTTGCACAGCAGGAAGCAACAAAGGCGGCGATGAGCGTTGCGGGCAACGTCGCTCAGCAGGCAATCGCCCCTCAACAACTCGGATAGGAGCAATATGGCAGATGAAATAGGCGCGCCGCCCACGGGCGATACCGCGCCTTCAAAGGAAGTACCAAAGTTTGCGGGCAAGTTCACCGATGAGAAGGCACTTGCCAAGGGCATCAACGAACTCCGCGGCACGCTCGGGTACACCCCGCTTGCCAATCCCATCGGTGAAGATGGGACGTACAAGACTCCAGAAGAGGCCGAGGCCGACTACAAGGCCCTCTCGAAACTCATTGGAGCCAAGGCTCCCGCCAAGCCGCCGGACGGAAAGCCCGCCGAACCGTTGAAGATCGGCGATGTCGATGTTGAGGCGGACGTTCCAACGATTCTCACCAAGGCCGGCCTTCAACTGACCGACCTTGAACAACAGTTCATTAAAGACGGCGACCTGACCGACGAGCAGTACAAGGCCATTCAGAAGGCTCGCCCGTCACTCACGAAACCCGACATCAAACTCATCGCCGAAGGAATGGCAGCCAAGGCTATTCTCGCGGGCAACGCCGTCAACACCGCGAAGAGTGAAGCCGCCCAGATCGCGGGCGGCGAAGAACAACTCGCCACCCTTCTCCAATCGGCATCGTCGTTTCTCACGCCCACCGAACGCGACGACTTCAACCGAAGGCTTCAAGACCCGAAACTCACAGTGAGCGCGGTGAAAGACCTTGCGGGCCGTCATGCCCAGGCCGTTGGCGCCGGGGGCGGAATCGTTCGCGGCGGAACCCCTGCGGGTCCGTCACTCCCCAAGAACTCAACCGAGTTTTCCAAACTGGTTCAACGGGCATCGGCTGGCGATCCGTCCGCAATTTCCATGATCAACGCCACTCCGCAAGAACACATCAATAATTGGAGCAAGGCATGATTACGCCCATTCCAGAAATCAAGCAAATTCTTCAGGACTTGAACGCGACGTTCAGGTTCATTCACGTCGGCCCCATCTACGAACCCAACCCCAACGACGACACCAAAACCAAGCAGGTCAAGCCCGGTTGCGTTCGGTGTGAGATCATCGACCTCACGCTCAGGGCGGGCTACCACACCGCCGAGGGCGGCGACGAGGCATCGGCACTTGAAGCCGCAGCCCGTGGTGCCATCGACGCGGAGAAGCCGCAAACCCCGGCCCAACGCAACAGTGCGAACCTCCGAGTGTCCAACCAACTCGCCATCGAGAACGAAAACCTCAAGACGCGACTCGCGGAACTCGAAGCGAAGTTCGCAGAACCACCGGCAAAGCGGCCATACAACCGCAAGCCCAAAGAACCCGTCCCCCAGTAAATCAATCTCGCCCGGATGAGAGTCCGGGCGAAGTTTTCAGGTCCGTTGGATATTTCGTTCAACGCGCCCGGTCCCTTCCCAACGCAAGCCCATTGGACACCCGCGTGTGACAACACACGGCCCGCACATGGACACCTTGAACTAGGTTCAGGCCAAAGTCATCCCAACATCAGGGAGATTTTTCCAATGGCATCCAACACGGTCAATTTCTTGGCAAACGCGGCGGGTACCGACCCCACTTCGCTTGCCCTCAAGGTTTACAGCGGAGTGTTCAGCGAAGCGTGGCGCACCATTCCCAAGTTGTTCAATCGTCCCACCCCCGGCATCCACCGCAATGTTGACGCGAGCCGTTCCAAGTCTTATCAGTGGTTGAAGTTCGCCGACACCCCCACGGCGGATGAGGACTACCGGCCCGGCGACGAACTTCTGGGTCAGGGCTTCGCGGTGGACGAAGGCACGAACGCGGTTGACACCGGGTACATCGTGACTCACCACATGGTCAGCCGCTACGACCAGAAAGTCAGCCACTTCGATATCATGTCGAAACTCGCCAACGCCGACGCGCGGCAGATCAGCATGGTTGGCGAGAAGCGGTTGCTTATCACTTCGGCGCTTGCGGCCCGTACCGCGTCGTCCAGCAAACTCGGACTCACCATCGACAACGGCGGCAACCGCGTCATTCGCACCGGCGGCGCGACCGCAGGCACGAACGGCGTAACGGCGCTGGCATCGGCCTACCCGCTCTCGGCAACCGGAGCGGCCAACTACCGCGCCGACCTTCGGGCGCTCGCCTATGCGATGGACCTTGACAATATCCCGCGTGAAGACCGCGAAATGTGGCATACACCGTACATGGAGCAGGTGCTCATGTTCGACACCACGGCCCAGTTGTTCAGCAAGGATTACACCTACGACGGCGAAGGCAACAAGATCAACGAGCGGATGATTAAGACCGTCGAGGGTTTCAAGATCATCAACAACATCAACCCGGCCAGCAACGGCGCGGGCGGCGCAATGCCCGACTCCAACATCACAACCGGACCCACCCGTTACCAGGGGAACTTTCTTCCCCAGGCAGGCGCAACGAATGGAATGCCCGTCGCCCTCGTGTTCTCTCGCGCGCTCGACGGCGCTGGCGCTGTCTCCATCGGTACGTGGGATCAGGTCGGTCACGTCGTCAAGTACGATGAACAGAAGATGAGTTGGTTTGTTTCGTCCGGCCTTCTCTCGGGCATGAGCGTCATGGCCCCCCCCTGCGCCGGAAGCGTCGAAGTTGCCCTCACCTAATCCGCACACTCAACTTGAAAGGCCATCACTATGGCAATTGTCAACAATATTTTCAGCACTCCGACCATCGGCAAGTCTCGCCCCAGTGACGCGAACACGGTGGGAACGGTCAACCCTACTCCGGGGGGAATCTCGGTTGAAGAGTTCGGCAACGATGGGATGCTTCGCCGAACCGTCGTCACCTTGACGGCGGTTCCCGTCACGCTCACCGACATTACTGTACAAGGCGGCGGCGTGCTTCTCTACACCTTCCCAGAAGGTGTCATCGAGATCGTCGGTGCCGTGTGTACAGGCCCGGTTTGCACGACCACTTCGGTTCTCGCCGACACTCTCAACACCGGCGTCACGCTTACGTGGGGTCTTGGCACAGTCATTCAGAACGCCACCCCCTTGGCGACAACCGAAATCGACATCTGCCCCGGCTCGGGAATTACTCCGGGCGCGGCGGTTGCATCGACAACCATCAACGTTGCGGGAACTGCTACCGGCGGATTCCGATCCGCAACCACCAAGGCAACGTTTAACGGCTCGACCACCCCGATCAAGGCGCACCTGAACATCGGTGTGCCCACCGACACCAACATTGACGCTAATGCCACGATCACCGTTACTTGCCAGGTTGAATTCACCTGGATGAATCACGGCGATGTGACCTAATCCATTCTCATTCGTCTCGCTCGGCTTTGTTGTCGGGCGGGATTTTTCTCTTTGGAGTTTGATTCATGCAGATCAAGCGATTCATCGTCGGCTTTCTCGTCGGATTCATCATCGCCTTCTTCGAGGTTGGGTGCGCGTCAACTTCGGTGCGGTATGGCCCCTTCGCATATTCGTCCACAAAGGAAGTCCATCTTACGGGCGTTCATTATCAACGCAACGCAGACGGCTCGGAACTGTTCAAGGCCAACGAAATCGGCGGCGATCCGAACAACGTCAACGCCAACATGAGTGCGTTCCTTCTTGACGCCGCTCGGCTTGGATTGACCGGGGCGGGCCGACCCGTGACACCCCAGCCAACACCCATCCCTGTCGTTCCTGTGTCAACCGCGCCGCCCGCAGAGCCAGTGGTCAAGATGTCCAGCATCCCCGCCCCTCCCACATCGGGCGAGGCCGCGGTGACGATGACGATCACGGATAAGCCTCCCAAGCGCGGTCTCACGACCGCCGAAGTTCCGATGCCAGCGGGACTCACACCGGAGCAACGGGTGCTGTACATGCTCGGGGTGGAAGTCAGTCAACACGCCGACAACATGACCCCCGGACCGATCAAGCCGCTGATTCCCGGCAATATCATTCCACCAAAGAAAGGGCAGTAATGCCAACGCTCGCCCAGACCGACCTCATCAAGCCCGTCTCGGATGCCCTTGGTCCAAGCGGGAGTCTCCCCCTCATCTCTCTGATCGTGGTGGTGATCCTGCTCATCATCGCGGGAAAGATGGTGTTGCTCCCATCGTTGAGTCTGCTCGCCCAGATCGCCCAATCGTTTGACAGGACAACCGAACGCCTGAAAGAACTCGAAGCCGCGTTCAGCAAGCGCGAAAACCACGCCAACACGGAGAACCACGTATGCCAATCGGCACCGCACGCGCAATGAATCAGCAGTACGACGGCAACCCCGTCTACCCAGTGGGCTTTACCGGCCCTTGGGTGACCGTCATCGACGCCGGGGGCCTTGACGACGCCGCGGACCTTGGAACTCCATTCCGGCCCGACACGGGCATCGCAACCACAAGCAGGCACCCACTCACCAAGCAAATCCGCGAAGGCAACACGTTTATCACGCGGGCCTTCTACGACGCGCTCAACACGGTGGTTGCGGGCGGCACATTCCGAGTGTTCGGGCGATTCAACCCCAACGCCCTTCTCAACACCGGCGTATTCGATACCACGATCACCGTCATCGACGCATGGATGAGCATCAAAAACAAGGCCGGCAATCTCACCCGTACGCCCCCATACGACCTCACTAACGACGCGAGCGACGGCACGCTCAAATACACCACTCCCGACATTCTCGGCGGCGAAGATGTCTGGGACACGATGGCCTGCAACGAGTTTCGATTCGGAACCACCGTTGCATTCACCAGCACAACCGGCTCGGCGGCACTCGCGGGCTTGCGGGCGAAAGGAATCTAATGGCTGGACTCGACCGCGACCTTGCCGCCTTTTGCCGAAGCGCATTCGGGGGCAGTATCTTCGACGTGAATGCGCTGGCTTCGATCGTTGTTGGCTACGACAGCATCGCGGCGGACGTGGGCAGTTACAACCAAGGTTCGTTGTTCCGGGCGATGGTCCAGCGAGCGCCGTTCCCGCCCCAGAGCGACGGTTCGCCCGCGATTGTGAGCCTTGCGGGTACGGCCCAACCATCAATTGCATCGACGTCAAGGGTGTTTCACGCCAAGACTAACACGAACGGATGGAGCGGTATCGCCGCCATGAGTCCCGGCTCGGTCAACACGCTCCTCAACGCGGTTGCTCCGGTTGCGGGCGATTCCATCAACTCGAACATGCCCTGCATCGAGTTCAGTTGGGCGAACGGTGCGACACTGACGGCCTTTGAGTTGACAGGAAGCAACAATCTGTCAACTAGCGGGGTTGTGATGATCGTCATGCCGCACATCGACAGCGATCAACTCGGACCCGCGGGCGCAGAAGTGGCGTGGGGCAATCCCTTCGACGGAAGGCGGACTACAGGCCGAATGATTTCGATGGTGAAGTCCAACGGCGCACAGCAACTTTCGCTTCGCGGAATGCGGCAGGCTGACATGGGTTCTCTGGCGATGGCTTCCCAGGACCCCGCCGTTGGCACGTTCTTTGGGTATCAGGGATCGGTCACGCGCACCAACTGGATTTCCGCCAACACGCCATACAACGGGGTCGCTGACCTTATTAATCTTTTCGGCGCAAATCTCGTTGTCTATCACGATGTCGACTGCGCCGACACGCCAGGCAATCCCTCCTACGCACTCTGCAATCCGTCGGCGACGGGTTCGGCCAACGTGAATGGCAGCGGCGCCGCCCGCAACCACTGTTATCTCGGGTCTCGGTTCTTCCGCCGCAGCGCATCTTTTAGCGTCGGCACCCCCATTTCAACGGGCATTCACTTTACAGGCTTCGGCGCGGCAGCCATGAACATGGGCCACATGATGACCATGCTCGGAGTCGCCAAATCTGGCGGCGACGACGCTTGGAGTCCCGATCCGTGGTTCTCGTCTGCCAATGCGGGGCTGCTCTTTCAATACATGGGCGGAATGGACAAGACAAACACCAACTTCCCGACCCACTTCATTTTCTACGACGGCCACAACCTCAGCGGGGCGGAAAGCACTGAACTCACAGCAGGAACGATCACGCTCGCCACTTCGTATCGCGTCCGAGTTATCAACGCGATTAAAGCAATGGCGGTGTTAGTGGACGCTCCGGTTCCCAAGTTTCTCTTTGTCATCGCCGCGGCACACCGGAGCGGTAAAACCACCCGCCAGACTGATGCACTTCACCGGGCCATTGACGCGGCGGCGGAGGCAACCGGAAGCAGCGTTCTTGACATCTTCATCCGCACCAACACCGCGGCCTACGACGTGGTGGGCGCTCCCACCGCAACCCCGTGGGCCGCTTACATCGGGTTCGGTTCCAAGGGCGCGTCAATCAACAGCGTGGCCGTTGCCTATGTCATCCCCGCATCGGCAACAAAGGCCAATCCCTGTGTTGTCACCGTTACCGCCGGCCACGGCATTCCGGCTGGCGAAAAGGTACCCGTCTTCTTTCAGGGCGCGGGCGGCGGCGCTCCAAACTTGTTTCTCACTGGCCCATCACTCGCAGGGCCGCACATCGCAACGTACGTCAGTGCAACCACGTTTTCCATCAACCTCGATACGTCGGGTTCGGCAACAGGCGCAGGGGACGCTGGCGTGTGCTACATCGGACCGATGTCGGGCGGACACATCGCATCGGGCGATGCAACCCGCTACCTCCACCCCGGCAATTATGGCATCAGCATGATCGCCGACATGATTTATGACACCCTTCAAATCGCAGACGGCAAACTGCCCGTGATCCGCTTCACCGGAGCAATCGGGTACAGCATCCCCGGACTCGGCGCGTCGCCCATCCGAAACCGCGCCAACTTCTAACCCCCCACGAATGACCAAACTCGAAGCCATCAACAAGATCATGCGGCGAGCGGGGCTTCAACCGATCAGGGTTCTCGAAACCGACACGGCTTCCAACGGCGCTGAAGCGGAGCGATGCTTGGACGACGCCGAACTGGAAATGCAGTCTCAGGGCTGGAACTACAACACCTACCGCGATGTCACGCTTTCGCCCGACGCGATGGACAACATCACGGTTCCGACCGGCACAATCAGCATCTACCCGGACAGCGAATACGGCGAATCGAAAAACTTCACCACTCAAGGCGAAAAGTTGTATGACACCGACGAAAACACGCTGCTTTTCACGGCGGATGTTACTGTCAGGTACATTCAAAGGTGGCATTTTGACTGCATCCCGTTCCCGGTTCAGGACTACATCACGCTCGTTGCGGCCTCACGCTTCAATGAGAAACGCGGCACTCCCAGAATTCAAAGCGGCATCGACACAACCGCGGCGGTTGCCCGCGTGAGGGCGATGCAATACAACAACAAGCAGGCGGGGACAAACGTTCTCAATACCGCTCATTCTCGACGATTCAGGGGTGAACGCGGCGAGGTTTCTTCGCCATGAGTTGCGGGGCCGGCACAATCGCAAAGTTGGACGCGGGATGCTCGGGCCAAATCGTCCACCTCGATTGTTGCCCGCCGATCCCACAGCAAGAACAGGAACTTGTACGCCGGTGGAAGCAGGTCCGAGGCGGGCGATTCAGCACCATTCCCATCCCGTTCGGCGTTGCAAACTTTTCAACCATCCCGCTCGTGGGTGTCATTGGTCCACCGGCGCCGGGCGGGGGCGCCACGTTCACCGTCAACCCGTTCATCATTCCACCAAACCCGCCGCCAAATCCCACCAACACCTCCGGGGGCGGACTCACCGAGCAGTAAAGGAAAACAACATCATGGCAGGTAGAAAATTCACCGTCAAGTCGGGCGCTGTCGCTATCGGTGCATCGATAACGAAAACCATTCTCGCCGTCACCGCGCCATCAACCCACGGCATCATTCTCACGAGCATGGAAGTGTCTTTTGAACTTGCCGCGGCCACAGACAGGGGGTACACCGTTGAATACGTGACGTGGACCACGGATGGAACCGGAACCGCGGTGACGGCCGACAACGCAGATCGCCAGGACGACGGTTCGCCAACCCTCACTGCCAAGAAAAACTACACGGTAGAGCCAACGATCGGAGAGATCGTCATTCGCTCTGGCTATGTCGTCGGCGATAAGGGCAACGACAGTTTCCCCGGCGGGTTGCGACTCAAGGCGAGCGAAACCTTTGGTGTTCGCATCATCGCGCCGGCGACTCCCGCAGGCAACAACGTCCGCGTCACCTTTGGAGGCGATGAATAATGGCGACTCTCGGACTCACAAAACTCGGGGCGGTCAATCGGATGTTCTGGTGGGTGAACCAGTTCTCAGTGAGCGCCCTTGACACGGGCGGCACAAGCGATGCGGCAAAGATGGAAGAGTTCCTTGACCAGATCACGCTCAACATTCTCGCCCAGGGCCTCGCGTTCAACACCCAGCGGAGCAAGAGTTACACCCCGGCGGGTTCACCATACAAAATCACGCTCGCGTCAACCGTGCTTGCGGTTCGCGGGGCGGGCAACTGCGCCCATCGCCAGTTCGACGCTATCAGCGGTTTCGCCTTTGACATCGACCGATATTCCAACGAGTATCCCGATGCAACGGTCGTGATGCTGGACGTGATGAGCAACGTCGCCGCGTGGGATGACATTCCACCCGCGGCGAAAGAATACATCGCGTGGTGCGCGGCCCGCGGCTATCAACAGTGCAACAAGGGTTCGCCTCAGCACGACGAATGGCTCAGGCAACACTGCGAGAACGCATCACGGGCGGCGCGTCCGATCCGTGTTCTCCCCGGCGATGAACCGATGGGTGTTCAGCCTTACGTTCCCGGCTCGCCTCAGCAGCAGCAGCAACAGCGATGAACACCGTAAACGACCGCGAGGTTCGGGTTCCCGTCCCGATGCTCTTTACCGGGATCAGCCAGCAGCCCGCCAACGTCCGGCTCGCATCACAGGTCCAGGACGCGAGCAACGTGGACTTCACCGTTGAGCACGGGGCAACCAAGCGGCCCTACACCAAGTTCTATCACAAGTTGAACCCGGCCCCGACCTCGGGCCGCGATGTTCGGCTCCACTCAATCGAACGCGATGAGAACGAGCGATATGTCATCGCCTATGGCGACGGCAACTTGCGGGTCTTTCAGGAAATGGGTGTTCAGCCCCCGGTTGTGATCGAGGCGGTTGTCACGACCAGCGCCAACGCTCAGACCTACCTCTCGGTGGTTGACGGCAAATCCATCGTGCTTGTGACGGTGAACGATTACACGCTCGCCATCAACACGACCGTTGCCACGGGCGTTACGACTTCCGCCGACTACTCGCTCACCGCGACGTGGGACACCTTCGTGCGGATGACATCGCTCGCCCCGGTCGAAGATACCTATCACCGCACGCTCGGGGATTCGGACGCGGCCAAGGCGGGCTATTACAAGTATCACGCGGGTACACAGACTCCGGGCGTGCTTGTCTCCCGCTACTCATCCAGCAAGGCGTATTCGACTCCCACGGGCTACTACGACGATCCAGCCCGCAACCCCGGCGGGTTTAGGATCGGTTTCCAGCGGCTTGCGATGGTCATTGCGGGGGGCACACTCGCCGTCTCGGGCACAAACTTCACGCTCACCAAGGTTGCGGCATTCACGGCCTACACCTTTGTTTTCGGCGACATGATTTATGTGCCAACCGGCACGGGTGTCACGGCGGGATGGGCGAAGATCATCTCGCGTGACTCAGCCGACCAACTCACCATCAAGGCAAGAGGGACAACGATTCTCGCGGCGTGCATCGATGCAACCACCAATGGGATCGGCGTTGAATACGACGTTGAAATCAACCTTGACCCCGCGGTGAACGCGACTCCCGCGGATATGTTCGGTGTCGCCGCGGCGTTTCAGGCCGCACTCCAAAAGGCCGGGTGTGCCGATGGACTGATCGCGTGGACCACGGCCAAGCATCCAATCACCGGCACGGACGGCGGATACTTCCAGATCACCAGTCCCTACAAGGGGACCGATTCGGTTATCAAGAATATTTCAACGCCCGGAACGGCCATCTATGACTACACGGTTTTTGACGGTGCTCTGACCCCGTTCCTGTTCAGTGCGATCACGAGCAACACCGCAGGCACCGGCGGCAACCCGACCACACAGCAATCGGTGGGCCTTCGTTGGACCCGTGTTCCCGCCCCACTCCAATCGCAGGCCATCCCCGATGCGACCAAGATGCCGGTTCAGTTGGTCCGCAACTACGACGCGGTGTATCCGCCATTGACGATCAGCGGATGGACAGCGGCCAATCCCACCCAAGGCACGACTACGGCCACCCACGGATTCACCGATGGCCAAACAGTGGTCGTTGCGGGCGCGACGGGCGGCTCGCCCGGCACGATCAACGCAAGCCATATCGTCACCGTCACGGGCGCAACCACCTTCACCGTTCCCGTGAACCTTTCGGGTGGAGCAGCGACGGGCGGCACGGTCTACGGGCGGGCCGGATTCACCTGTTCAACGATCACCTGGAACACGAGGCTCAGTGGAAACGAACTCACGAACAAGGCACCTAAGCCCTTCACCGATGGTTTGACAATCACCGATGCGATTGTGATTCAGGACCGCCTTGTGCTGGCCCTCGGCCAATACCTTGTGTTCTCGCAGAGCGGCGACCTCTTCGACTTCTACAACGAGGATGCGTTCAACATCGTCGATTCGGACCCGATCATCGCGCCACTCGCGGCGAACCAGGTTGTGAACGTCAAGTTCATGGTGCCTTACCGCCAGTCGATTCTTGTGTTCACCTTCAACGGCGAACATTTCGATATTTCGTGGGATTCGGAACTCACCGCGACAAAGATTCGCGTCACGCCCGCGATCAAGTCTCAAACGTGGTCAACCCGGCCCGTGCGCGGTGATGATCGAATCTATTACAACTCGGAGCGTGGAAGCTACGCCGAAGTCAACGAGTACCACTACGACGATTTAAGCACGCAGAACGTAGCGTTCCCGATCACGACCCACTGCCCGACGTTCGTTCCCCTGATGATCCGAACCATGTGCGTTGTCCGCACAGAGGGCGTGCTGCTTTTGCTCCCCGACGACAGCACGAAAATCTACTGCTACCGCTGGCACTACTCGGGGAATCAGAAGGATCAATCGGCGTGGACCAAGTACGCTTTCGACACGAATTATCGAATCAGCGGCATGGCCCCCATCCGCAACTCGGTGTACCTGCTTGTGCAGGACGCTTCGCAGTGGACTATTGAGGCGATGGTCTATGAAGTGCCGGGAGACACCTTCTAATGGCAACGTCTCAATACATGATTCACCTTGACCGCAGGGTGGAACTGACCGGAGTATTCGCGGCGGGCGTGACAACGTGGACGCTTCCATTCACCGACACGACAATCAACTGCATCGTGCCGGGGTTCACGGCCAACGCCGCGGTTGACGGTGTGCCCGTCACCCCCACCACTTCGCCGGGCGCGACCATCACAAAGACAGGCAACTACTCGGGCGGGGTATGCACCTTGGGCCGGACCTATCAGGCCCAGATGGAACTCTCCCGCCCATACATCCGCGATCAGCAGGGCCAAACCGTGATCGGGCCGCGCCTATTGGTCCGCACGATTCAGGTGTTCTACCGCAGGGCGGGCGCGTTCTCGGTTCGCCTTGACCGCGTTTCACCCGTCGCCGATATTTCACGCACGTTCGTCCCGGCATCCGGGCTTGTGACGAACAACGACATTTTCCAGGTCTATTTGCCCGGCAACCCCGACAGAGAAAAGTGGTTCATTGAAGACACAGGACCAAAGCCCATGATCGTCACCTCACTGGTTTGGATTGGCGATGTCGGCGATGTTCAAAGATAAACATGGGTCAACTCGCACTCCCGCTCGCCATTGCAGCCTTCAGCGCCACCGCAACCTACGCACAGGCCAGCAGCCAGAACAAGGCCATCCGCAAGTCGGCGGCATCAGCGCGGCTCGCCGGATCGATCCAGACGCGACAGGTGAACGACTCGGCCTCATTGGAACGAACCAAGCGCCAGAATGAAGCAGAGCGAATTAGGGGGCGGTTGCGGGTTGCGGCGGCGGCGGCTGGACTCGGCATCGACGGGGGCAGTTACGGCGACTTGCTCAACCAGGCCAACTACGACGCGGCACTCAATCAGACCATCCTTGAACGCAACCGCCAGAACGAAGTGGCGAGAATCCAATCAGGCACCGCGTCGAACCTTGCTCAACTGGCGGGCCATTTGCAGAACCTTGTTCTTGCCAGCGTCACGGGGGGTATGCAAGGGTTCTCAACCGGGATGCAGATCGAAAGCTCGCTTCCACCAAGCGGAGGCGGCGGCGGCGGACCAAACATCGGCGGGGCGGGCGGCTATCCCTCATACGGCAATCAAACGTGGAGAAATACGTGAGTCGATACCCCACCCCTCCACAAGTTGAACGCATCGGCATTACCGAAACGCTCCAAGCTCCGGGGATCATCCCCACCGAGTTTCGCGGGAACCCACTCGCGGGCCAGTTGCTTGCGGCCCTTGGTATCGCGGGCGACTTAGCGGGCCAGATCGGGCAGAATCGGCGACAGAATGAACGCGATGCTCGAATGGCCGAGAACGAACGGCGGCGTGAAGATGCCGACTTGCGGCGCGAAGATGCCGACTTGCGGCGCGATCAACGCACAGACGCCGCCGCGGCCAAGGCCGAAAATCAAGCGGTTCGCGGGGCAGGCTCGGAAGCGGGCAAGAGGCAGGCCAAGATAGACGCGGAACTTCTCAACACCGGCGAGATCCCAACAACGTACGATCCCTTTACAGCTACAAAGAAAAGAGCAACGGGACTCTTCAACACCGGCGATCCTGTTTACGATACCGCGGCGCAGGAAGCATATTTTGACGGGATGCTTACCCCCGCACTTGCCAAGAGAACCGAGAAAATCAAGGCCGACAAAAAAACGTTCGCGGATTACCTTGTGGACGATCTAGCGTATGGCAACGACCCGAAGCGATTCGAGACAGCAGCGGAGACGGCGAAGTCTTTCGGCCTCAATGAAGCTGATATGAATGCGATGTTCCGCGACGCGGCGGAAATCGCCGCAAAGCAACCCGGCGGCGGAGAAACGGCAAACTCGATTCTACGAATGATGTCGGTCCCTGATCCTCAAACAAAGAGCAAAGTGGGAGCCTTGCTTATCACCACGGCCAACGCGGAGAAGACCGAACAAAGCAAGATGGGAAATGATCGCCTCGCCACGATGTTTCTCGCGGGCGTGCCTCATAAAGAATTGGAAAATGAGGCGATTGACCTCGTTAACAAAGGGATTATTCCAGCCAAAGACGCTACCTTGGCTATTACTAAATCGCTTAGACACGCGCAAGGCGAACTCTCGGGACTGCTGAACAAAATCGTCAACGACGGCACGATGACTGAAGACGAATTTAGGGCATACGCCGCCCGATACATCAGCCCAAGCAAAGACGATCCAACCTACGTTCCCGGCGAAACGGTCCGGGCGCTTGAAAACGCGGCCCGCACCCGTCGCCTCAAAGATGTTGAAGAAAACTGGAAGCAGAACATCGACGCACAGATGGGTCCTGCCGACATCGCCTTCTACGAGGCGGGCGCGGGCGCGATGATGATCCAGGATGTAACATTGATCGACCCCAACGGGAAGGAACATACCTACACCCGCGAGTCCCGCATGGAGGCTGCAATGGCCGCTTACGCGATTAAGGCAGAAAAGCAGGAGAACAAAAGGGCCGACAATGCGAAAGGTGGTCCCCAAAAGCCCAACTTAGACAACGTTCTCGCCCAAGTTGCCAAAGCCGCGGCCCAGAACGGCGCGCCGCTCACTACTATTCAAAGAATTATGAAGACGGGGGCCGATTCGAGTTCACTCGCGCTACTGGTTGATAAGAAAACTCTGCACGAAGTGAACGCACAGGGGTATCACATCTACAGCGTCCTGTACAATACAATGCCCGATTATTTGCCGAGAATCACCGACGGCCCAACCAGGGAGTTCTATGAACTGGTGAGGACGTTCCGGGAAATGCCGGATTTCAAGACGGACGAATCCGCCATCCTAGCCGCGGCGGATGCGAGAAGGCAACCACCCCCGATCATCAACACGAGCCCTGAAGCTAAAGAGGACATGCGACAACAAATCTCCGCGAAGATGAATGGCGGTGTCGATATCATTAACAGCATCGTTCCAGACGTTGAGCGTTACATGGATGTGTACATGCGAGGAGGTATGTCGCAGGAAGTGGCAACCGCAAATGCCGTCGAACTCGCCACCCTGAACGTGAAGGTCGTAAACGGCGTTCCGATCAAGTTGGACGATCTGCATCTCACTACACTCGCATACGACCACTTCGTCCCCGTGGCCCAATCAATCTTCGCTAAATACGTAAAGGACTTCGAGGACTTGGGCATGACCCCGGCCAACATGACCATCCGCCGCAGTGGATACGGTTATATTCTCATCGACAAGCGCACAGGATACGCCGTTGAGACTTCCACCGAAGAGCAATTTGACCGCGTGCACATCAGCGTGAAAACTCTCAACGACCAAGCCACGGAACTGGAGAACGCCAAACAAGCCGAGGCCATTCAAAAAACTCTTAAGGAGAGCGAGCGCGGATCTCCATTATTCAGAGCCCTCAACTCACCCAGGATCGTTCCATAATGTCAGATTTTCTAACGGAACCCCCAGAACAACGGACGTCGGTGCAGCAGCAGCGGCAGCAGCAGCAGCGGCAACAAGCGGCAACCGCCGCGCCCGACCTTTATTCGACATACGATGCAGCGTTTACCGGAACCCCGACCAGCAACCTGGTTAGAGACCTATACGGTCTCTCGCAATTCCCCGCCGATCCAAACTTCAGGCTGGACGAAAATCTGCTGAAGAAGTTAACCGCCGACATCGGGCCACAGTACATGGATCAGTTCGCTTACGTGAAAAGCGACGAAGAGGCTGCTTATGTCCTCATGGGCATCAACCAGACTATCAAGGCCAAGCAAACGCTCGCAAGGGCGGGGTGGACAGGCACGGCGCTCAGCATCGGGGCGAACCTCATTGATCCTGTGTATCTCACGGCGGGCGCGCTTACGGGCCCGCTTTTACAAGCGGGCAGGGTGGCAACGGTTGCCGCACTTGCTCGCAACGGATTTGTCGCGGCGCTGCCATTCGCGGGCATCGCGCTTTACCAGCAATCGCACGATCCAGAAATCACCAACGCCGACGTGTTGAAAGAAGGCGCGAGCGGCTTTTTCTTTCAGGTCGGACTCTCAAGGTTCGCCAGCTCGCCCAGGTACGTCCGCGCCTTGGCTGGCGCAACCGGCATGGCGCTTCCAGGCGTTGCCATCAACATCTACAACGGACAGTCCGCGGCGGATACGTCCACAATTGGCGCGGCCGCACTCGGTGGACTCTTTGGGGTGATGTCTCGACGAGATATGGGCAAATTGCTCCCCGCCATGAAGAGAGAAATGCAGACCCGCGCCATCGACATGAACAAGGATGCAGCCGTACGTAAACTTTTGCTCCCGCCCGGACGAAGCGAATCAACCATCATCGCCCCCGGCAAGATCGCCGAACCTTTTACCGGCACTCTCCCAGAAGTTCTCACTGTTGAAGGCTATCAGTTCTTCAAGACACAGTTGAGCGATGCAGAGCAGTTGACCTACAAACTCATGTCAGGCATCGGCGACGTTCCCCCTGCTTTACTCGCCGACCTCAAAGCCAAGAATGGACCCAACTTCTCAGCTCAACTTAGGTCCGTATACAGCGAGATGATCGCGGGGGGCAAGACTCCCATGCAGTCGCTCCGAGATTTGAGCCACGGATTCGCCAACTATGAAATCCAACTGAAGCCGGGTGACGGGTCCATTGTCATCGGAAAAACCCGCTTAAGCGGGTCATACACGGCCCGCGTGGCCGCGATCATGGACGGCTCGTTCGATGATGGGATCGGGGAAACGTTCGCCCGTCTCAACCAGTTTGACCATCATCCCCACGTTCCCGAAACCGGACCCATTACTCCGATTGGAACCGAACCGGCAGGCGCGAGGCTGTCGCCAAAGGCAGCGGCGAGCGTGGCAGAGGATGCACCGATTCACGTTGAACCCAATTACGCGGGTCCACCAGTTGACCCCGACCTACTGGCCCGCTTCACCAGACCCGAACCGCTCGGCGATAGGTTGAACATCCCCAGGCCGGGGATCGGCAAGCCATTCGAGAAAATGAACTCGGAGGAACTCGCGACCATCGCGCGTGCACACGACATCCGGGCCAACCAGACCCGCCAGAACATCTTGCGAGAACTCAGGAATAAGGGCATCAAGCCGGCGACGGAAACGCCCGTAGAGGCACCCAAGCCCGTCTCCCGTTCAGACCGTCTCCAGGCGTGGGCAGGCCAAGTAGAAAAAGACGCGAGAGCAAGGATTCGCGCCCGCCAAATCGAACGGCTCAAATCGGTACGTTCAGGCATTGACCCCCTCGAACTTGCCAAAGACATCGCCGATATGACGGCGTGGATTGTGGCGAAGGTTATCAGGCACGGACCCACCGGCGTTGCCAAACTGGACAAGATCGCTCGCCACCTCATCAGCAATAGGCACCCTCACCTGATGCCAAATGCCGATAAAATTATCGCCGACGCGAGAACCTTCATTGCCGCAACCCAAAGCAGCAACGGCACCAAGCCCGCCGCGGGTGCAACCGCAACGGCACCAAGCCAGCATGGTGCAACCGTGCCGCCCTCGTCAACCGCACCGCCACCAAGCCAGCGGGGTCCAACCGGCTTTCACCCCAACATGGACGACACCCCAAAGTCGTGGCTTGGCGACAATATGCTGCCCTTCAAAGAACACTATCTTCCCTTCACCGCCACACTTGGCGGCTCGGAAAACCCGCATGTTCGCACTCTCGGTCGAAACGCGACCTTAGATCCGCACCCGCGGCGAAGGGCCGATGGCTCATTCATGCCCGTCCAAAACGGCGCGGTACAGTGGGCGCAGGACATGCACGTTATCGCCATCAGCGAACACAACATCGCTATGGACCATGCGTACGCGGCCCACATCAAGGAAGCGGCGGCGAGCAGAACCGCCCCCCTCTCCCGCCACGAGTTTCACCTTGCGGTCACGCGGGCCATGCGAAGGCCAAATGATCCATCCATCACGCCCTCTCTTCGGCAAGGGGCGTTAGCGGCAAGCGATACCTTCCGTGTCACCCTCGAAGCAATGAAAAACCACGGGGTAAAGGGTGCGAATGGCGTTCAGCACGACGCGGGCTATGTCCCCAGAAAGTACGACGAAACACTCACGAATCAACTGGTTCACAAGCACGGAAAACCGGCACTTGAACAGATGATTTATGATTCGATCATCCCCAACGGGCGGACGAGCGAGAAGGTCCGCCGCGAAATTGCAAACGCAATCGCCGAACACGCGATGGGGTACGGCAAGTTTGATAACTCGTTCCTGCATATGGACCCCGAAACACTCTTTGCCCGGATCAAGGCCAAGAACCCCGGCATAAGCGTTGCCGACATCCAGGAACTCCGCGATGTTCTCTTGCCCGGCATTGATAAAGCCGTCGGAGCCAAGTCCCTCAAAAACCGCGTGCTCATGGATGAAACCAAGGTTCACATCCTTCCCGATGGCACCAAGGCAACCATCGAAGATTTCTTGGAGAACGACATCGACACGCTGGTTCACGCCTACACCCGCGAGGGATACGGCTCATCCGCACAGCAGGCGATTGTCACTGACTTTGGAGCGAAGGTTGGCCGCGACTTCACTTCCCTTGACGACATTTTCACATTCATCGAGAATGATGCGATCAATCAACCGCACCAGCCCCAGGAAGTCCGCAACAAGGATCGTCAATACCTCGAAACCGCGATGAAGATGGTCAGGGGCCAGCCGATCCATGCCACCGACACCAAGACAGCGGCGGTTGCCCGCATGATCGGTCAGATGAACTTCTTTCAGCGGATGAGCAACCTTGCCAGCGGCGTCACCAACATCACGGAAATTTCACAGGTCCTCAGCCACTTCGGCTTTGAGGCCAGCGGGGCAGTTGCGGCCGAAGTGAAGCGGGTGGTTGCCGAACTTCACATGGGCAAATTAGACAGCCGATCCGCACAGGAACTTGCCGCGATGGGGTTTGGCAACACATTCTCATCCCGCCCTCGGGGCCGCTACCACGTCGAAGACCGCGTAAACACCGGCAAACTGGAGTATTTAACCGCCCGATTAGCCCGATTCGCCTCAGATTTCAGCGGCCAATCAAGCGGTCAGGCAACCCTTGAAGTCTCAGCCGGCCTTGCAATGAACCAGATGATGATTACAGAGATGATCGAAACGGGAACGCTGAAGATCAGCGAGCTTCGCCGGGCCGCGGCGGGATGGTCCGAGGCGGACGTCGCCGCCATCACTGCCCAGATGAAAATCCATGTTGACACCGACGCTCACGGCATCCATCATGCCAACATCGACAAGTGGACAAACATCGAAGCGGCGAGCAAGTATCGCTCGGGCATCCAGATTGTCGCCAACCGGATCATCCAGCGCGGAGACCGCACCCAACTCCCACTTTGGATGAGCCACCCGGTGGGCAAGTTGCTCATGCAACTCAGAACATTCAGCGTCCAGTCAACATACAACAAACTGCTTTTCGACGTTCGCGCTCACGACGTTCAGGCATTGAAAAACATGGTGCTTGCATCGGCGTTCGCTGCTGTTGGATACGCCAGCGCCGTCTATATCCGGTCGGCGCTCATGCCCGACGCGAAGAAGTACCGCGACGAAAAACTCACTTGGGAACAGGTGGCCAAAGCGGCCTTCTCGCGGTCCGCTTACTCGGGCGTGGTTCCCTCACTTATTGACACCGGAACCAACATTTTCGGGTTCCCAGAAGTGTTCAGCGGGGCAAGGAACACCAACCTCCAAGGAAGCATTATCACCGGCAACCCCACGTACGCATGGGCACGGGCCGCCGCCGGACTCCCCTTGGCCCTCAGGCACGCCATCGACCCGAATCAACACCTCACCCAGCAAGACTACAAGAACATCGCTGACGGCCTTTGGATTCCGAGAGCCATTGGAGTTAGCGGGGCACTTCAACGACTGCTCCAAAACGTACCAAAGGAAGAGAAAATCCGTGGATACTGAAGACACACGCTCACAACTCTCGGAAGCGGTCGATTCCGTTCTCTTGAAAGCGTTGACCGAAGGGCAGATCGTTGTCACCGACGACGGCACGCCCGTCACGATCACCCCCACCGCGGCGATGATCCGCACCGCCATCGCACGCCTTCAACAGTTGGGAATCTCTCAAGCGGGCGGCATTCGACCAGGAAGTAAGCAGGCGGCACTCATTGAGCGTATCCGGGCGGGCGGCTTGAAGTTGACCGGCGAACTCCCCCCGCTCAGTGAGGAAGAGGACGCGGCTTGACCGAACAGGAAATCGCACTCGCCGCACTCGAACAACCTGCGGACCCCAACCCGTTCCTCCAAAAGTGTCTCGAATCCTTCACCTTCTTTGTCCGCGCCCTCTGGTATCCCATCGGATCGTGGAAAGTCGCCCCCCTTGGAGCCGTCGAACTCGACATCTGCGATTATGTCGAGAACGGACCCCAGTTTCGCGGCATTCTCGCCTTCCGCGGCATCGGCAAAACCCACTTTGTCACCGGCGCCTACGCGGCGTGGAGACTTCTCCGCGATCCCGACACCAAAATCCTGATTGTCTCCAAATCGGTGGGAGAAGCCAAGAAAACCCTCAAAATGATTAGGGGTTGGTTCGCCGGAGTCTGGTTCCTTCACCATCTTTCGCCCAACGACACCCAGACCAACAACCTCACCGAACTGGATGTCGGCCCGTCCGCCGACTCCCGCAACCCCTCAATCACCGCGGTTGGCATCGAAGGACAGCTTCCCTCCAAGCGTGCCCACCTCATCATCGGAGACGACGTTGAAACACCCGGAAACACCAAGACAATCGAGGCACGCGACCAGCTTTCCGAAACCGTGAGCGAGTTTCGCGCCATCGCCAGCTACGGCAAGCAGGAAATTATCTACGTCGGCACCTTCCACAACGAAGATTCCCTGTACATCCGCCTCGAAAAGAAGGGCTACAAGTTCCGTTCCTGGCCCAAGGTCTACCCAGGCGCCGCCGAAGAACTCATCAACCTGGCACCCATGCTCGCCGGTCACCTGGCAGCCGGAATCGCCAAGCCAGGCGATATCACTTGCCCACACAGGGTTTCCAAAGCCGACATCGCCCTCGACATGGGCGAAGGCTTCCGCTATTGGGCCATGCAGTGCCAGTTGAACAAATCACTCGGGCGCACCAACCGTTACCCACTTCGCCTCAATGACCTCATTGTTCACAATGTTGGTCGAGACAAGGCACCCGCCAGCGTCCAGTGGGGCACCCGCGATCACAAAGGTTCAACACGCCTCCCGCTCGCTTCCCTTGGATTGGGCGACGATGCCTTGTACGGGCCTGTCATGCTTGACCCACATTGGAGTACCTACGAGGGTCCAACCAAGGCTGGACTTGATCCAGCGGGCAGGGGAACGGACAAAACCGGACTCGCCATCGGTGCCGTTCTCGCGGGCATGGTCTGGGTCAAGTCCGTCCTCGGACTCCCAGGCGGCGTTGACGACGCCTCCCTCAACCGCATCGCCATCGAACTCCGAAACCACAACGCACGCGAAGTCACCGTTGAAACCAACAACGATGTCTATGACGTTTACGTGAAGTTCCTCAACATCGCCCTTCAACGACACTTTCTCAAAAAGGGCGACGATCCGCTCTACCCCGAAGGATGGCAGTGCTCAGTGGTCACCACCCACGCCACAGGCATGAAGGAATCTAGGATCATCGCCACTTTGGAACCCATCATCTCCGGACATCGCATGGTCATCGACCCCTCTTGCCTCTTGACCGAGGAAGAAAATCAGCAGGACGAGTTGCAGTTCCAACTCACTCGCCTCTGCAACGAACGACACTGCCTCAAAGAGGACGGCAAACTCGATGCCCTCCAGATTCTCGTTGCTTCCCTCACCCACGCCGTCGGGAAAGACCACAAGAAAGCCGCCGCCGCAACCAAAGCACGAGACTACAAAGACCAAATGAACGAAATGCGCAAGCTCAGGGGATTGCCCCCGGCCAGGGAACCGGGTTGGATCAATCGCTAAAGACCCACTCCTTTCAAAATGGTTACCATTGGTAACCAAAACCGAAGGTATGCGTTAGGTGAAGGTCAATCGTCCTCAGTGTACACGATCGCAACCAGTTTGCGCCTGATCGTCACAATCCACACGTCCCGCTCGACATC